>Ga0302267_10000172_pt1 | contig 82518 bp, 81 predicted proteins | sample III_Bog_E1_3_FD_194555 | JGI IMG/M metagenome (GOLD analysis project Ga0302267, IMG submission 194555) | Peat permafrost microbial communities from Stordalen Mire near Abisko, Sweden - III_Bog_E1_3 | ecosystem: Environmental > Terrestrial > Soil > Wetlands > Peat | place: Sweden: Abisko... | reverse complement strand
AACCATCCCACAAGCCCTCGGTGAGATTTGGCGCGATCTTGGCGCGATCCAACGGAAAGTCGTGGTGCAAGGTGGAATTTCGTTCTACCTCTGACTTCGCAGTTTACGACCCATGACCTGGACATTCGAAATACTTTCCCACCTCAAGGCCATCGCTCAAGATCGCCAGATCTACTTTCGGGACGCAGAGGCCTCGGTTCAAATCCGGGCAGCCCGACCAGGACGTGTCCGTAAGGACACGCCCATGTGTTCGTAGGATGGAACAGCGGCCCGCCAGGGCCGCTGTTCCGCGCCTGGGCCCTCGCCTAGTAGTCCGCAGGCGCCAACGGGTCCCGCCCCGAGGCGATGGCGACCAGATCGCGCAGTGAGATGTCCCGGGCCCGGCGGCGCTCCGCGGCGGTGAGATTCCCCTGGGGCACCAACAGCCGCAGCCCTCGCGGGTGGATCCGGAACTCCAATGGGGTGGCGAGTTCCAGTGCTTCGCCGTCGACACCGGCGAACGCCTTCCCGGACCGCGACCGCACCTCGAAGCGTTCGGCGGTGAATTCGTGCCAGTGGCGGCTCCGCCGCCGCTGGCCCAGCGCCGACAGGGTGAGGACTTCCGCCGCTTCGGCACCGGTGCTCGCGGAGACGGCCACGACGCCGAGCTTGCCCATGTCGAGCCGGCGTCGCTGGGACGCGTCCAGGGTGGCCCCGAGCACGTAGGGATTGTTCGACACCTGGATCAGGAACGAGCCGTCCACCTCACCCTGGCCGGGGTCGGTGAACTGGAGGTCGAACTGCTCCTGGGTACGACCCAGCATCTCGGGCAGCAGGGCCCTCGTGGTCTCCGCTTTGGCGTCCCGATAGCCGTCCTTGTGCACGATCGTGGCGTAGATCCCGAGCGAGACGTTGTTGACGAACAGCCGGTCGCCGACCGTGGCGTAGTCGATGCGGCGCTCGATGCCGTCCCGGAACGCGTCCAGGCTCAGCCGCGGGTCATCGCGGTCGATCCCGAGATCGAGGGCGAAGTGGTTGCGGGTGCCCGCCGACACGCAGACGAACGGGAGGTCGTAGTCGATGGCGACGGAGGCGACCAGTGCCTGGGAGCCGTCGCCTCCGGCCATTCCCAGGCAGTCGGCCCCGCGGGCGACCGCATCGCGCGCCAGTTGCTCGAGGTCGAGCCCCCGGTCGAGCATGACGACCTCGACACCGAGGCCTGCGGCCAGCTCCGCCAGGTCGAACTTCTCGACCTTCCCACCTCCCGACCAGGGGTTGCAGATGAGGACCGGCCGCAGGGGGCGGTGGACGGAAACCGGGCGCAGCGCGTCATGTGCACGGAGGTCCCGTGCGACTGCGACCCGCCCGAGCCCGACGGCTGCCGCCAGGAGCAGGACGAGTACCACCAGCTCGATGCCCACCCGGCCTCTCTGAGGTGTCACCCGGACCAGCGCCACGGCGGTCCCTCCCACGCCGAGCGCGATCCCGGCCCCGCCGATGGCTCGGCGCGGCATCTGTTCCGTGATCGCCCACCAGGCCCCCGTGACGGCGACACCGAGCCCGATGATGGCGACGGCGAGGAACACGAGGTTGCGGACGACGACGACCACCACCAGCGCCGCCAGGAGCACGCCGCAGGTCAAGGAGCCCACCGCATAGGCACGCTCCCCCCAACGGATCGGCGGGGTCACCGCCGTCACGTGCGCCACCGTTGCCATGTGTCCGAAGACCGGGGTCGTCGGTCCAATCGCAGGTCGCTCACCGCACGTTCCGGTGTGGCCCCGGACGGCCCGCACGCCCATGATGACCAATGACCCTTCCCACCAGCGCCTCCGCGGGTCATGATGACGGGAGGTTCACCGACAACCGCCAGCGGGTAGCGGCAGCCCCGATGGCGTGCACGAAGTGGAGGTGGTGGCATGGGGATCATCCTGGTCATCGGAGTGATGCTGTATTCGGTCGGCATGTGCCGGTTCTTCCAACGCTTCAGCGAGCAGTCGTCCGAGGAGGGTCCCGTCGACCGGGAGTGGGTCGGTCCCGTGGTGATACCGGACCGGGTGCCCGTCGAGTGGGTCGACGCCTACCGGACAGACCAGGGAAGCTGAGCCGGCCCCGAATTCCGGGTCCTCGTCAGCTCCCGGTGCCGTCCCAGGTGACGTAGACCTTCCGCAGGCGCTCCTCCACTACCCACGTCGTCTCCGCACCCGCTCGGAGCCGCACGACGTCGCCAGGGCCGATGGCCACGTCGGACCAGCCCTCGACCGACACCGTGGCCCGCCCGGACAGCACCACGAAGATCTCGTCCTCCTCCACGTCGCATGCCGTACCGGGATCGATCTCCCACAGTCCGACCTCGGCCGGTCCCGTCGCACCGAGCGTCAGCGCCCGGGTGGCGTCGACGTCGTCGGCCAGCGTGGCCTCCGGTGCGTGGACGACCGACACCGGCGCATCGTCCCAGGTGTCAGCGGTCACGGTCGGGCGACGACGGATCCGTACATGTCGTCCAGCGGATAGCTCAGCAGTTCGAGCCGTTCGCCGTCGGGTCCCGCGAAGTAGGCCGAGTCGCCGTTCACCACGTGCACCTCGATGCCGGCGTCCCGGATCTTCGCCACGAGACGGTCGAATTGCTCGGAGGTCACGCTGATGGCGATGTGGTGCAATCCGCCGAGCACCTCGGCGTACTCACCCAGGTCGAGGCCCGGGAAGTCGAAGTAGGCCAGGTAATTGCCGTTCCCCACGTCGAAGAAGAAGTGGGTCGACCCACGGTAGTCACGGTTCTCGAAGAGTTCGGCCAACGGGAACTCGAGCAGGTCCTGGTAGAAGGCGATCGTCCGCTCGACGTCGCTCGAGACCACGGCGAAGTGGTGCAGGCCCCTCGCCGACGCTGCCGGCCGCTCCTCCGGCGGCCGCAGGTAACGGGCCCGCAGGTCGTCCCACTCGGTCGAGCGGTCGACGTCACTGCCGTGGTCGGTCATGCCGGGTCCAGCGTCCGGCAGTCGGCACACCGCCCGAGGATTGCGAAGTGCCTGGTGTCGATCTCGAATCCGTACCGCTCCCGGGCCGACCGGGCGAGTCCCACGAACAGTTCGTCGGGGGCCTCGACCGCAGCCCCGCAGTCCTGGCAGACGAAGTGGCAGTGCGCTCCCTCGGCAAGATGGTAGGTGGCCGGCCCGTGCCCGAGGTGGGAGTGGACCACCACGCCGAGCCGCTCGAGTTCGTCGAGGTTCCGGTACACGGTGGACAGTGCGACGTCGGGAGCGTCCGCCTGGACCCGCTCGGCCAGATCCTCGACGGTCCGGTGTCCCGGACCGTCGAAGAGCGCCTCGAGCAGGAGCCTCCTCGTGGTGGTGACCCGTCCGCCGTGCTCGCGCACCAGAGCCAGCACGTCGTCGACCGTGTGGACCTCGTGGAAGTGGTCGTGGACCGGGAGTGACCTGCTCACGGAGCCACCGTAGGACGCGCCCCGCCCCACCGCAACGCGGACAGCCCGTCACCCCGATGCCGCGGCGAACGCACCGATCACCTCGTCCCTCCAGGTTCGGACCATCTCGGACCGCCCGGCGTCCGTCCGGCCCAACCGGACCAGCACCAGGTCGAGAGCCGGGCACACGTCGATGAACTGACCGTCGTGCCCAGCCGCCCAGAACGTCCCCAGCGGCTCGTCCCGGGTCCACCAGTGCGCGCCGTAGAGGTGCCCGTCATCGGGATCGACCGAACGCGCCGTGCGCCCGGCGTCCACCCATCCCTCCGGTAGGAGCCGTCGGCCGGCCCAGACGCCGTCGCGCAGGTAGAGGAGCCCGAAGCGGGCGTAGTCCTGCGCCGAGGCGTGGACGTAGGAGCCGGCCACCCACGTGCCGGCTTCGTCGAATCCCGGCGTGGCCGTCGTCATCCCGATCGGGGCGAAGAGACGTTCCGTCAGGTAGGTCCGGTACGGGTCGCCGGTTCCGAGCACCCGGGCCACGATGCCCGACAACACCATGCTCGTGCCCGTCGAGTAGTTGAACCGGCTCCCAGGTGTCGACGCCAGCGGCCGGTCGGCGGCGAACGCCGCCATGTCGGCTTGCCCCCGCCCGTAGAGCATCTCGATCACGTCCGACGTCTCCGGGTCCTCGTACTCCTCGGAGAACGCCAACCCGTCGCGCATGGCGAGGAGGTCGGCCACCGTGATCACCCGTCGGGCGTCGTCCGCCGCCGCCCACAGCGGCACGTCGACGGGCGCCGCCGGGTCGAGCCGCCCGTCGCCGATCAGCATCCCCACCACGGCGTGGAGCATGGACTTGGCGACCGACCATGACAGCAGCGGGGTGTCCACCCCGACCGGCCGACCGGGTCCATCGAACCGGGGCAGCGTGCCGCCGTAGCGCTGGTGCACCAGTCGTCCGCCTTGGACCACCACCACCGCATAGGAGTCGTGGAGCGGCCCGTCCGGATCGAACGCCGCCTCCATCAGATCGTCGAGGTCCACTCCGGCGGGGAGCTCCCCCGTGCTCCACCGCGCGCCCGGCCACGGCACCCCAGGTGGCTGCGGGGGGAGGGGGACGAGGGTTCCGGTCGGCACGCGTGCGTCACTCACGGGGCCAGCATCGCGCAGGCCGGGCCGCCCTGGTCCAGGCGATCGCGGCCCGGAGTACCGGGACCACCAAGCCCATAGGATGCCCACGGATCGGATCCGAGACATCGGACAGGACACCAAGGGAGCCACCATGGAGATGGAGTACCGACGCCTCGGAGGAACGGGTCTCAAGGTCAGCGTGCTGTCGTTCGGCTCATGGGTCACGTTCGGCCCGCAGCTGGCCGGCAACCTCGCCGAGGACTGCCTGGCCGCCGCCTACGACGCCGGAGTGAACTTCTTCGATAACGCCGAGGCCTACGCCGGCGGCGAGTCGGAGCGGATCATGGGCGAGGCGATCCGGGCACTCGGATGGCCCAGATACAGCTACGTCATCTCCACCAAGCTCTTCTGGGGGCTCCACTCCAACGTCAACATGCGGAACACACTCAACCGCAAGTACCTCTCGCAGGCGATCGACGGCTCGCTCGAGCGACTCGGCCTCGACTTCGTGGACATCGTCTATTGCCACCGCCCGGACGCCGAGACGCCGGTCGAGGAGACCGTGCGGGCCATGTCCGACATGATCACCGCCGGCAAGGCCCTCTACTGGGGGACCTCCGAGTGGTCCGCAGAGGCCCTACGCGAGGCGTGGGACATCGCCGAGCGCCAGCACCTCCACAAGCCCGTCGTGGAACAGCCCCAGTACAACCTGTTGTGGCGTGACCGGGTCGAGGAGGAGTACGCCCCCCTCTACGACAGCATCGGACTCGGCCTCACCACGTGGAGCCCCTTGAGTTCGGGCCTGCTCACCGGCAAGTATCTCGACGGGGTGCCAGAGGGGTCGCGGGCGACGCTGCCCGGCTACGAGTGGCTGCGCGACCTGCTGACCGATCCCGATCGCAACCAGAAGGTGGCCGGCCTGAAGGCCATCGCCGAGGAACTCGACTGCACCCTGGCCCAGATGGCCATCGCCTGGTGCGTCAAGAACCCGCATGTCTCGACGGTCATCACCGGGGCCAGCCGGGTCGAGCAGGTCCACGAGAACCTGGCCGCCCTCGACGTCGTGCCCCGCCTGACCGACGACGTCATGGCCCGGATCGCAGGCGTCATCGGCTGAACGGCACCGCCGTCGGGTGGGTTCGACTCATTCGAGCTGTTGGAACTCGTGCTGGTGCACGGCGATGACCCACGCGTTCCGGTTGACCCGTCGGGCCAGGTACAGGGTGAAGATCGCGGCCGGGATCTCGATGCAGAGCGCCATCAGCACCGCCTCGTAGAGATTGGACCGTCGCCCCGCGGTCATGACGTCGAACCAGGCGTCGACGATGAGCAGGGTGGCCGTGGCCATGGCCGGCAGCTGGACCCGGTCATCCATCCGGAAGGCGTAGTAGGCGGTCAGCAGGATGGCCACCACCAGGAGGATGTCGAAGCCGACCCACGCGCCCCGGTAGTGGGTGTCGATGTCACGCCGCGGAAGCGTGACCGCCAGGTACACGGTCCACGGCACGAGCAGCACGGCAGCCGCGGCGTACAGCATGGCCATCCGGCGGGACCGGCCACGGATGGCCTCGAGCAGCTCCAGGTGTCGTAGCTCCTCGTCGCCGGGAACCGCGTCATCCTCCACAGGTCAGACCCGCGTCGAGCGGGGGCGGTCCAGCAGGTCGCCCCGCTTCAGAGCCGCCTCCTCGAGCGACGCCTGGGTGGCGTTGCCCAGCACCGTCGGTATGCGGTGCCAGGTCCCGTCGGACGACAGGGACCAGGACTGCACGTCGTCGGCCAGGTTGAACGCCAGGATCTCTTCCAGCCGATCGACGGCCTCGGCGTCCGCCACCGGGATCATCGCCTCGACCCGCCGGTCGAGATTCCGTCGCCTCAGGTCGGCCGAGCCGATGTAGTACACGGCCGGCCGGCCCGCCCCGCCGAATCGGAGGATCCGGGAGTGCTCGAGGAACCGTCCGACGATGGAGCGCACGTGCACCGTCTCGGACAACCCCGGGATACCGGGGCGCAGGCAACAGATGCCCCGGATGATGAGCTCGATCGGCACGCCGGCCCGGGAGGCACGGTAGAGGGCGTCGATGACGGCCACGTCGTCGAGCCCGTTCACCTTGATGGCGATCCGCCCGTCGGGGCCGGCCTCGGCCTCCTGGTCGATCAGCTCCACCACCCGGTCCCGTATGCCACCGGGCGACGTGACCAGTTCCTGGTAGTGCGGGGGCTGACTGAACCCCGTGATGTAGTTGAAGAAACGGGTCACGTCGGCGCCCAGCTCGGGGCGACTGGACAGCACGCCCAGGTCCTCGTACATCCGTGCCGTCTTCGGGTTGTAGTTGCCGGTGCCGACGTGGCAGTAGAGGCGGACGGCGTCCCCCTCCTGCCGCACCACCAACGTGGTCTTGGCGTGGGTCTTGAGGCCCATGAGTCCGTAGATCACATGGGCGCCCGCCTCCTCCAACGCGCGGGCCCAGCCGATGTTGGCCTCCTCGTCGAACCGTGCCGTCACTTCGACGAGGACGGCGACCTGTTTGCCGCGCTCGGCCGCCCGGACCAGTGCGGCGACGATGGCACTGTCGCCGGACGTCCGGTAGAGGCACTGCTTGATGGCCAGCACGTGCGGGTCCTCGGACGCTTCGTTGAGCATCTCCTCCACCGACGCGGAAAACGAGTCATAGGGATGGTGGACCAGGACGTCCTGTCGGTCCAGCACGGTGAAGATACTGGCCCCTTCGTCCCGCTCCACCGAGGTGAACGCGGGCGGGACGAGCGGGGTCCACGGTCGGTCGTGGAGTTCCGGGAGGTCGAGTCCGTAGATGGTCCAGAGGCAGCCGAGCCCCAGCGGACCGGCGAATCGGTAGACGTCGTCGGCACTGAGGCCGAGTTCCTCCGTCAGGCGCTCCACGGTGGACTCCGAGGTGCGCGAGTCGATCTCCAGCCGGACCACCGGAAGGAACCGTCGACGGCGCAGTTCCTCCTGGAGGGCGAGCAGCAGGTCGTCCGAGGCATCGTCGTCCAGCGCAAGGTCGGCATCGCGCGTGACCCGGAACACGCAGGCCTTCCCGACCTCCATGCCGGGGAACAGCTCGTCGAGGAACGCCGTCATGACCTGCTCGAGCGGAACGAACCGCTCACCACCGGGTAGGGGCAGGAGCCGATCGACGTTCGGCGGGACCTTCACCCGGGCGAAGCGCGACGTGTCGTCGGTGCGGCTGCGCACCTCCACGCCGATGTTCAGCGAGAGGTTCGAGATGTAGGGGAACGGGTGGCTCGGGTCGACCGTGAGTGGCGTCACCACCGGGAGGATGAGCCGGTCGAACAGGTCATGGAGGTAGCTGCGGTCGCCCGCGCCGAGGTCCTCCCACTGGCACAGCTCGATCCCCTCCAGTGCCAGTGCCGGGGTCAGCGTCTCGAGGAGCAGGGTCTCCTGTCGACGCACCATCCGTTCGAGCGACGCCCGGACGTCCGATAGGAGCTGCTCGGGGGTGCTGCCGTTGAGCGCCCGGCTGGTGATTCCGGCAACCACCTGCCGGCGCAGGCCTGCCACCTGGACCTGGAAGAACTCATCGATCCGCTCGGAGAAGAGGATGAGGAACTTGACCCGCTCCAGGAGGGGCAGCCCCTGCTCGGCCACCAGGTCGAGGAGGCGGTCGTTGAAGTCCAGGTCGGAGAGCTGACGGGCGAAGTACTGCGACTCGGGCCCGGCCTCCGTCCCGGCTATGGCGCCAGCAGGGGGGTCGTTGCTCACACCACAACGTTAGCAAGGCGCCTTCGGATCCCAGCGGGCCAAGTCCCATGGGGTGCCCGTCGGAGCCCCCGTCGTGATGGGCCACAATGGGAGCGCTGCTTCACCGAGGAAAGGGCAGGCGAATGGACACGGATCGCACGATCGACGTCATGGTGGAGATCCCGAGGGGGAGCCGCAACAAGTACGAGTTCGACCACGAGGCCCATGTCTTCCGGCTCGATCGGCGTCTGTTCTCTGCGACCTTCTACCCTGCCGACTACGGCTTCGTGCCCGACACGCTGGCCGAGGACGGTGACCCGCTCGACGCGCTCGTGCTGCTCGACGAGCCGACCTTCCCCGGCTGCATGGTCGAGAGCCGCCCGGTCGGCGTCTTCTGGATGACCGACGAGAAGGGCCCGGACGCAAAGATCATCTGCGTGGCGTGCGGTGACCCGATGTGGGAGCGCGTACGCAAACTCGAGGAGCTCCCCCCGCACCTGACGTTCGAGATCGCCCACTTCTTCGAGGTCTACAAGGACCTCGAGCCCCACAAGCGGACCGAGGTCCGCGGCTTCGACGGCGTGGAGGCGGCCTGGGAGGAGATCGCCCGCTCGTACGCCCGGGCGGAGGCGCACGGCTGACTCCGGTCGGATGAGCGGGCGGCTCAGGCGGCGGGCGAGACAACGTCGGCCTCCGACCCGGTCTCCTCGAGCTCGTCGAGGATGATCGATGCGGCGTGCTGGATCCTCGAACCCGAGGCCTTGATACGCGCGATCGCCTCGGGGCCCCCACCCGCCCAGCAGGCGACGTAGCCGAACGTGTATCCCGACGTGTCGAGTCCGAGGATGCGGCACACCACGAATGCGGTGGACTCCGCCTCGAGCTCGGCCAGTTGGCGGTCGTCGGTTCCCTCATGGAGGAGCGCATGGGCGAGTTCGTGGGCCAGCGTCTTGACCCGTTGGGCCGGTCCGTTCCGGCACTCGATCCGGATGCGACGCCGGGCGAACGAGCAGTCGCCGTTGGTGGTGCCGGGCAGCTCAGTGATCTCGACGGTGTAGCCGAGGCGTGCGGCCCGGCAGACCAGGGCGTCGAAGGATGCGGCCGGGTCGTCACCGACGAGGTTCCGGCAGACCTCGGGGAGGGGCTCGCCGTCCGTCTGGGCAACGTCGAACACCGCCACGGGGCGGAACCCGAGGATGGGGCGGCGCTCCTCCCCCTCCGCCGTACGCATCCGTCGCCCGGTCATCGGGGCCAGGATCCAGATGGCCCGCTCCCCCTTGCGCACGGCACGTCCGAAGGACTTCCAGGTGGCGAAGCCGGCGACGCGGCTGGCATCCGGATCCTGGCGGCAGATCAGGAGGGCATTGGAGAAGCTGTAGCGATGGAATCGGCCCTGGGCCTCCAGATGGGCTCTCCAGGCCACCGAGGTCGTCAGGGTTTCGATGCCCTCGGTCAGCGTGTCGAGCAGGCGGTCACGATCGGTGGGGGCCACGGCTGGCTCCTTGCATTGCGGGCTCCCGATCGCCGGGCGCCCCGTGGGAGGAGGCTCCGGTCGGGAGCGAGCACCGGCTACGCCGTCCCGCGGCTCCGGGTGACCGGAGCGGGAGGTTCACCTGCGTGGGGCGACGGTACCGGTCACCTGCGACAGTCGCTCGTGCGTGCGGGGTCAGAGTCCAGGTGGCACCGGGGTGACTGGTACGGTTGATGGGTCCGGCGGACCCGTCCGTCAGCCCTCGGGGGCGTAACTCAGTTGGCTAGAGTGCGACCTTTGCAAGGTCGAAGTCGTGGGTTCGAGTCCCATCGCCTCCACCGAGTTGTGAGAATTACAACGTTTTACCTGGTAGATGGGCACTTTCGCTATCCGTTCGCTAATCGACGCAAACGTCGACGTTCGAACCCCCGTCTGAGCAGGGAGAACCTCTGACTTTGGTCAGCCGCTCGGTTATCCGGTTCAGGCTTTCTTGATTCAACGAGCTCCATAGGCGTCCATAAACGCTGCGGAGGCCTTCCGGGCCACTGGGATTAGGTCGTGTGTCGACGCGTAGTCGTCATCACCGGTGAACATGGCCTTGTTGACCGGGATCCAGAACAACATCCCGACGAAGTGCTCCGCTGCTGCATTCGCGTTGTCAACTACGAGTACGCGGCGATCCACAAGTGCTTGGAAGCTGCTGGCAAGTGCTGCGAGGACTCGTTCGAAGCCCGTCTGATACCAGGCCGTCGAGATCTCGGGAAAGCGATCCGCGGAAGAGATCACCAAGCGCCGGAGTCGCAAGACTCGTGGCTGCATCAACGCCATGAGAAACGTCTCGGCCAGTTGCTCCAGATCCCTGGAGAGATCCACCGTTGCCGGCAACTGCTCAGCGATGACACCAATGAGCGCACTCATATCGTCAGTCGTCGCCAGCACGATGTCGGCGAACAGATGCTGCTTGTCCGTGAAGTGCTTGTAGACAGTCTGTTTGGAGACTCCGGCTTTCGCTGCGATCTCTTCCATCGTCGTGCCTTCGTACCCCTTGGCGAGGAATGTGTCGATGGCCGCTTCGCGGATCTCGCGGTGGCGCCTGTCCGAGTTGCGCTCTGTCGGCTCCGGGGTGCTCATTCCTGCCACCTCATTTAGAGTACTAGACGGATCAGTTCCAAGGGAGTACTATACGGTCTAGTTCCGATACGACACGACCGCAGGAGGTCAACCATGAAGCTAGAGCCATACCTGTTCTTTCCGGGCAACACAGAAGATGCCGTCAGCTTCTACCAGTCCATCCTCGGTGGTGAGCTGGCGATCACCCGGCGCGGCGACGTGGACCCAACGGCATCCGAAAGTGAGAAGCACCTCGTCATCAACGCATCGTTGGACACCGGGTCGTTCACGCTGCGAGCCAGCGACCGCACCGATACATCCAACGAGGTCCAGACCAGAGTCGAACTGTCCATCATCGGGCCCGACGAGGACGTGCTCCGCCGGATCTTCGATGAGCTGAGTGCTGGAGGAGCCGTCAAGGCGCCGCTCGAGAAGATGTTCTGGGGCGACACCTTCGGCGCGCTAATCGACAAGTTCGGTATCGGCTGGCAGGTCAACATTTCTGCCAGTTGAAGAGGTTCAGCATCATCGATCACAGAGCAACCTCCGCCCGACCCCAAGGAAGGGAAAATCTTGACTGACCAGACTGCACCGTGGCCGAAGCAAGGACCAGCGTCGTACTTTCCATCGATCGACATAATGCACGGTCGCTCAATCGCCAAGTGGCAGAAGATCATCGGCGAATGTGGACTCGAGAAGCACATGGCGATCGTCGGCCGCCTCAAGTCCGAGTACGAGATGGTTCACGGGCACGCCAACGCCCTCGTCGGATGGACCCTCGTAGGAAACACTGCCGCTCCGTAGGGTCTTTCGAAGACTAATGAGCCGGCTGGATCGGCTCATCGGAAGACTGGCCACAGAGCCGGCGGCGATGGGGTTCGAACGTAGTCCCATCACGTCTGGAGCCGGGCTGTCGACACGCTGCTCCATGCTGGAAATGCCGGAAAATGCGGACTTGTGTCTCGCATTATCCCAGGTCAGAAACCCCAACAGGGGTTCGAGTCCCATCGCCTCCACCACCCCGTTGTCGGGATCACATCGTCTCCCGGACCCACGCCTGGGCCCCAGCCTGCACGGCGTCCCACGGGCTCCCGAGCGGCGGGGTGTAGGCCAGGTCGAGGTCGCTCATGGCGTCGACCGTCATCCCGTTGAAGATGGCGGCAGCGGCGATGTCGATCCGCTTGGCCACCTCGGCATTGCGGTGACCGAAGAGCTGGACGCCGAGGAGCCGGCCCGTCGTGCGGTCACCGGTGTAGCGCATCCGGATCCGTTGGCTGCCCGGGTAGTACGCCTTGTGGTCGTCGGCCTCGCATTCGACGGTCACCGGATCGAAGCCGGCGACCTGCGCCTCGTGGTCACGCACCCCGGTACGTGACGCCACCATGTCGAAGATCTTGACCACCTGGGTGCCCAGGCTCCCGGCGTAGTCCCGGCTCCCACCGATGGCGTTCTCGCCCGCCACCCGGCCCTGCTTGTGGGCGGTGGTGCCGAGCGGCAGGTACGTGAGGCCCATCAGCCGGTGATGGGTCACGACGCAGTCGCCGGCGGCAAAGACGCCTTCGAGGTTGGTGCGCATCCGCCGGTCGACCACGATCGCCCCGCCGACCCCGAGTTCGGCACCGGCCGAGGCGGCGAGTTCGGTGTCCGGCCGGACGCCGACGACGACCAGGACCAGATCCGCATAGGTGGTCAACATCACGTTGCTGCCGTCGACCGCGTCGACCTGGAGACGGCCTGGCGACCCGACCGGTGCAGTGGCGATGCGCGTCACCGTGGTGGAGGTGCGGGCGTCGACGCCGTGTTCGGTCAGCGTCGCGTGCACCAGTGCCCCGAGGCTCGGGTCCACCGTCGGGAGTACTTCGGGGAGCTGCTCGAACTGGGTCACCGCAAGACCGCGGGCCCGGAGTCCCTCGGCCATCTCCAGACCGATGTAGCCGGCCCCGACGATCACGGCACTCGCAGGCTCGGCCTCCTCCAGAGTTCGCATGAGCGCGAAGGTGTCCCCCATCGAGTGCAGCAGGTGCACGCCGTCCTCCACACCCAGCGCGCCCCGACCGACCAGACCGTCGATGGGCGGTCGGGCCGGGACCGCCCCGGTCCCCACCACGAGTTGGTCGTATGCGAGACGATCCTCCTCGCCGGACCCGTCCACGACGGCGAGTCCGTGGCCATCCACGTCGATGGCGGTCACCCGGGTGTCGAGGCGCACCTGCATGCCGGTGGCAGCAAGCTCCTCGAGCGTGCGGTGGGCGAGGTTGCGCCAGTGGGTCACCTCGCCCGACACGTAGTACGGGATGCCACAGATCGAGAAGTTCGGATAGGCGTCGGCCACGACCACCGTGACCTCGGTCGACGGGTCGAGCTCCCGAGCGCGCAGTGCGGCGCTGATGCCGGCGTCACTGCCGCCGATGGCTACGAGGTGCACGGTGTGGCCTTTCGAGAGGAGACGTTCAGATCGGTCACTGCGTCTCGGGATCCGTCTCGGCCCGCAGGTGGGGCTCGATGATGTCGGCCGCTCCGGCCCTGGTCATGCCGGGATACAGACCCCGCACCAGTCCGAAGGCGAGCACCCCACCCACGATCTGGGCGGAGACGAAGTTCGGGACCGAGGACGGGGCGATGCCGGCGAACGTGTCGGAGAACATGCGCCCGACGGTGATGGCCGGGTTGGCGAAGCTGGTGGAGCTGGTGAAGAAGTACGCCGCCCCGATGTAGGCCCCGACTGCGGCCGGTGCCAGGTGGGAGCGCCCGGAGCGGGCCAGAGCGAAGATCACCAGGATGAGGCCGATCGTGGCCACCACTTCGGATAGCCAGTGCGGTCCCGAGGCCCGCTGCTTGGTGGAGATCGAGATCGCCGCCTGGGAGAACATCACGTTCGCCAGCACCGCTCCGGCGACGCACCCGATCGTCTGGAACGGGAGATAGGCGGCGGCATCCCGCCACGACAGGCCGCCGAAGCCGGCATCGACGAAGGACACCACCGGGTTGAAGTGGGCACCCGAGATCGGACCGAACATGAGGATGATGGCGAACAGGCCCGCCGCGGTGGCTGCGGCATTCTCGAAGAGTTGGAGGCCCACGTTGCCCGGGGACAGTGTCTGGGCTGCGATTCCCGAGCCGATGACGATGGCGGCGAGCAGGGCGCTGCCGAGGAATTCGGCCAGCAGCCGTCGCCACAAGACGGTGTCCCGCACGTGGTCTCCCCATGTCCTCTTCGTTGCTCCGCTACGCCGCGAGTACTTCGCTCAGCAGCAGGTCGGAGCCTGGGACGAACCGGAACCCACGGATACGGGGGTGACCTGGATGGCCTCAGGGATGCAACAGCTGGCGTCGCCGGAGACACCCGACTCGGCCGGGGCATCGGCCAGCACGGTGTAGACCTCCCAGGGCGCTCCGTCGGGGTCGTTCACCCAGACCTTGTCCTGCACGGCGAAGCAGCAGGTCGTCTGGTCCTGGACCTCGGTCCCGAGCCCCTCGTCGTTGAGCCGAACCGTGGCTGCCGCCACCTCGTCGGTGGTCTCCACTTCGACTCCGAGGTGATTCAAGGCACCGACGATCCCCTGGCCCCGAGCGTCCTCGGTCTCCATCAGGACGAGCTTGAGCGGCGGGTCGGCGATGGCGAAGTTGGCATAGCCGGGACGGCGCTTGGCCGGCTCCGCACCGAACAGCTTCGAGTAGAAGGCGACGGCCTTGTCGAGGTCGGAGACGTTGAGGGCGAGCTGGACTCTGGACATGATGAGGACCTCCGCTAGAATCGACGTTGATCGATGCATTGACTATGGATGATGTATCGACATCTGTCAATAGGAGACCACCATGGGCAAGTCCGCCACCACCCTCCAGGTGACCCCGTCCACTTCGTGTTGCGGGTCGGTGCTGGCCGCCCCGTTGGGTGTGGACGATGCCGACGAGCTGGCCCATGGATTCAGCGCGCTGGCCGATCCGGTCCGGCTCCGGGTCCTCAGCATCCTGGCCGCCGCACCGGGTGGCGAGGTGTGCGTGTGTGACTTCGTCGAGCCGCTCGGAAGGAGCCAACCCACGGTCTCCCACCACCTCAAGATCCTGAGCGAGGCCGGACTCGTCCATGGCGACCGCCGGGGCAAGTGGGTCTGGTACTCGCTCAACCGTGCCCGGCTGGCCGAACTGCAGTCCACGATCAGCGCCTGATCGGGCCACGGCCTCGACCGTGTCCGAAGCCGTCACCGCCCCCGTTCACCCCAGCACGATCGCCCGGGGGGCGGGGGCGGATCGGGACCATCCGATGCGCGAGCGGCCGACCGGTGCGCGGTGCGGGTGAAGTGACCTAAGGTGCTCAGTACGTGGCCTTTCCGTCGCGTTGTCGACCCGTGCACGGTCGGCCCCAACCGTCGCTCCGGAACCCGGTGACCTTGCTCCACACCTGGAGTCGTCCATGGAACCCGATCGATCATCACTCCGTCCGCTTGCCGGCACCCTCCTCGATGCGGCAGGCCGTGCCCAGGAACGGTTCGCGCCGACCCCACCCCGGCCACCGCCGGCCCTCCCGTCGCTGGTCGACGACGCGGATGGCCTCATCCGGGCCCTGTTCGCCTGCGGATTCACCAGTGCCGCCGTCCAGGGCCGGTATGACGTGGGCAACGAACTGTCGGAACAGCTGCAGGCGCTGATCGGCTACCTGGACGGGGCGATCCGCGGGATCCGTCATGCGCTCAACGAGCACGAAGCGGCCTGACCAACGGGATCCGGTGCTGGTCGGCGTGCTCTACCGGAGTACCTCGGTCCCGGAGGTCCCGTCCACGAAGGCGAAGCGCCTGGCCGTTGTCGGGGCGATCGGCATCCTGGTACTGGCACTCGTGTGCGCAATCATCTCGTGAGCGACGGCGCACCCGCATCCGGCGTCGCCGGAGCCGTCGAAGTGCCATTCGGCACTAGGCACCCGTTGCGTTGGCCCATACCCTCGAACCTGGAGACCGAGACGCCCGACCATGGGCGCAGAACGGTCTCACGGGTCGCATGATGCTGCTCGGCACACCGAGTGCAGGAGGTCCGCCATGAAGGCACTTGTCTACAAGGGTCCCGGAATCAAGGCGTGGGAGGAGGTCGCCGATCCGAAGATCCAGGAGTCCACGGACGTGATCGTCCAGATGGTCGCCACCACGATCTGCGGAACGGACCTGCACATCCTCAAAGGTGACGTCCCCGAGGTGGCGGTCGGACGGATCCTCGGTCATGAAGGCATCGGGGTGATCACCGAGATCGGCGACGGCGTGGACCGCCTATCGGTCGGCGACCGGGTCATCCTGTCGTGCGTGAGTTCCTGCGGGCGGTGCTCGTACTGTCGCAAGGGGCTGTACAGCCACTGTCTGGCATCCGAGGGGATGGCCGGGATCGGCTGGATCTTCGGGTACATGATCGACGGCACCCAGGCTGAATATGTGAGGGTCCCGTTCGCCGAGAACTCGGTGTACCGGCTACCGCCCGGGATGACGGACGCCGAAGGAATCCTGCTGTCGGACATCCTTCCGACCGGCTTCGAGATCGGCGTCCAGTACGGCCACGTGCAGCCGGGTGACGTGGTGGCGGTGATCGGTTCCGGCCCGGTCGGGCTCTCCGCCGTCATGACCTCGCGCCTCTACGGTCCGTCCAAGGTCATCGCCATCGACCTGGACGACGCCCGGCTGGTCCGGGCCAAAGAGTTCGGCGCCACCGAAACGGTCAACTCAGGGGATCCGGACTGGAAGGAGCAGGTTCTGGCCCTGACGGACGGACTCGGGGTCGATGTCGCGATCGAGGCCGTCGGCATGCCCGAGACGTTCACGATGGCGACGGTCATCGTGCGGCCCGGCGGCAACGTCGCCAACATCGGCGTGCACGGCAAGTCGGTGGACCTGGCGCTCAACGAGCTGTGGATCAAGAACATCGACATCTCGATGGGACTCGTCAATACGAACACGCTGGGGATGTTGCTCTCGCTCGTCGCCGAGCACAAGCTGCCCGCCGACAAGTTCGTGACCCACGAGTTCTCGTTCGACCAGATGCTCGAGGCGTACGAGGTCTTCGGCCACGCTGCCGATCACAACGCGCTGAAGGTGCTGATCCACTGAACCCGATGTCACCCGATGTGAGCGGAACAGGACGAGCATGAGCGCACCCGATGGCTCGGGTCACCACACACCCGACCCGTCGCCCGCCTCGGCCACCGGCGTGACGGCGATCCTGGCGGACCCCGTCCCGGGACCACCGGCAACAGCCAGCCTCTCCTCCACCGAGGCGGCGGAGAGGCTGGCCGAGACGGGCCCCAACTCGCTGCCGGACACGACGCTCAGCCCCGTTCTGCAGGCGGCCAGGAAATTCTGGGCTCCGGTGCCTTGGATGCTCGAGGTCGCGATGGTGCTCGAACTGGTACTCCGGAGCTTCACGGCGGCGGGCGTAATCGCCGGCCTTCTCGTGTTCAACGCGGCCATCGGGCTTTACCAGGAAGGGAAGGCACAGTCCACCCTCGAGGCGATCAAGTCCCGCCTCGCCCTCACCGCGTCAGTCCGACGGGACGACAATTGGGCCGTCATCCCCAGCGCGGGGCTCGTGCCCGACGATCTCGTCGAGCTGTCGCTCGGCGCGGTGGTGCCCGCCGACGTGGACGTCATCGACGGATCGGTACTCCTCGACCAGTCGATGCTCACCGGTGAGTCGGCTCCGGTCGAGATCGGCGCGGGCCGGTCCGCGTTCGCCGGTGCGCTCGTACTGCGCGGCGCCGCGACGGCACGGGTCATCGAGACCGGCCCGCGCACCAAATTCGGCAACTCGGCGGAGCTCGTCCGGACCGCCCACGTCGTCAGCTCCCAGCAACGGGTGGTACTCCGGGTCGTCCGCAACATCGCGGTCTTCAACGGCGTCGTCATCGTGGTCCTCGTGGCGTACGCATTCACGCACGGCATGTCGTGGCGTGCGGTCGTCCCGCTGGTCCTGACGGCCCTGCTCGCCGCTATCCCCGTGGCGCTACCCGCCACCTTCACGCTTGCCGCTGCGGTCGGGGCCAGCGCGCTCGGCAAGCTGGGCGTGCTCCCCACGCGCCTGTCCGCGGTCGACGAGGCCGCATCCGTCGACGTCCTGTGTGTGGACAAGACCGGGACCTTGACCCAGAACAAGCTGGCGGTCGGCACGGTCACGGCGACGGGCGGTTGTGACGAGGCGCATGTCCTCACCTCCGCCTCGCTCGCCAGCGCCGAGGGCGGGCAGGATCCGGTCGACGAGGCCATCCGTGCCGCGGGGAGCGACAGGGGAATGACGCACCCGCCGACACTGGAGTCGTTCTCGCCCTTCGACCCGGCCAAGCGGGTGTCGGAAGCGATTGTGACCGACGCCGGTGGACACCGGTTGCACATCGTCAAGGGAGCGTTCGACACGGTCGCTGCGCTCCTCGGACCCGACGGCGACCGTCCCGACGCGGTCGCCGCGCTCGAGGAGCAGGGTTACCGGGTCCTGGCCGTCGCCGAGGGACCTGCCGGCGGATCCATGACCCTCATCGGAGTGATCGCGCTGAGCGATCCGCCGAGGGCGGACTCTGCGACCCTCATCGCTGAGCTGGGCTCCCTCGGCGTTCGCACCGTGATGGCCACCGGCGATGCCGCAACCACTGCAGGCGTCGTCGCCCGGGCCGTGGGACTCGACGGTCCGGTCCGTCCTCCGGGACCCATCCCGCCCAACGTGGACCCGGAGCACTATGCCGTCTTCGCCGGCATCTTTCCCGAAGGCAAGTACGACCTCGTGAAGAGCTACCAGGATTCGGGACACACGGTCGGGATGTGCGGTGACGGCGCCAACGACGCACCCGCGCTGCGTCAGGCCCAGATGGGGATCGCGGTGTCGACGGCGACCGATGTGGCCAAGTCCGCGGCTGGCATCGTCCTCACCACGTCCGGACTGGGCGGCATCGTGGCTGCGATCAAGGAGGGACGCTCCGGCTACCAACGCATCCTCACCTACACACTGAACTCCTTGACCAAGAAGATCACCAATGTGGTCTTCATCACGCTCGGGCTGGTGGTCACCGGGCACGCGATACTCACACCGATGCTCATGGTGATCATCATGATCACGGGGGACTTCCTCGGGATGTCGGTGACGACCGACAACGTGCAGCCCTCCGGTGCGCCGAGCGTCTGGCAGATCGGCAACCTCACCAGGGCCGGCGCGGCGATGGGGGCGTGCTTCCTGGCCTTCTGCACGGGCTCACTACTTGTCGGAAAGTACGCGTTACACCTGGACATCGGCAGACTCCAGACACTCTCCGGCGTCACCTTGGTGTTCGGCGGCGAGGCGATCCTCTATTCGGTGCGGGAGCGCCGGCACCTCTGGAGCTCCCGCCCGAGCAACTGGATGATCGTTGCGTCGGTGTTGGACATCATCATCATCTCGGTGCTGGCTCTGCGCGGCATCGAGATCCGATCTGTCCCGTTGCCCCTCGTCACAGGTGTCTTCGCCGCCGCAGTGGCCTTCGCCTTCGCCTTGGACCTGGTGAAGCTGCCGGTGTTCCGGCGCTTCGGGATCTCGGTAGCGCCCGATCGGACCGACCCGGGCCGATCGGCCTGACCACCCGCCGTCCGGCACTCCTCCTGCACCCCGTCGTGCCCATGTACATCGAGCAGGTGAGGCACCGGCTCCCGCCGAGGACCCTCTGACCGCGTGCTGCGCGGCAGTCGTGACGCTCGTCGGCGACGGCGACGACTCGCCGGTCTCCCCCCATTCTCGGGGCCATCGAGTCGGGTCGACGCGCGTTCGCTGAGCTCCGCTTACTCGTGGCCACTGCCACTCCTGGTTCACTGCCCTTGCCGCGCGGCGCCGAGTGAGTTCCGTCTCACGGCTCGGGTGGGGCGATGGTGACATGCATCTTGACCGCGCGCATGACCGGTGCGGTCTCGATGTGGGCCAGGCCGTCCAGCGTCGCCATCTCGCCGGTGATGAATTCGAACAGCTCCCGATCGTCTCGGCAGACGAGGACAGCGACCAGGTTCGTCGAGCCGGTCGTGGCCGCCACGAAGGGCACCTCGGGACGAGCTGCCAGTGCCCGACCGACCGCGGTCAGCTCGGACGGTGCCACCGAGATCCACAGCAGTGCCCGCGAATTGAACCCGAGGGCCCCGCTGGCCAGATCGACGTCGAAGGACAGCACGCCGGAGTCGACGAGTTCCTCGACCCTGCGCCGCACGGTCGACTCGTGCCAGTGGGTCCGCATGGCCAGCTGTCGGTAGGAAGCGCGACCGTCCTCCGCGAGTGCCTGGACGAGGGGCCAGTCGGTGTCCTGCAGGTCCACGTTCGGAGGATCGGTCCACGTGGTCTCCCGTCGTGGAGCGGAGAGCCGGTCGATCTCCTCTGGACTCAGGTGACTCGGGCCGGGAGGCGGTGACGCTCCGACGCTGAAGACGTGGAGCAGGCAGTAGGCCTCGAGGGCGAGGACATGTCGACCTACCGAGAGTTGGCTGAGCAGCAACGGCGTCCGCGCGCCGTGTCCGCGCGCGCTGATCGTGCTGAAGATCTCGACACCCCCGGAGACCAGCTGCACCCAGGCCGTGTCCGGATGCTCCGCCAGTCGGGTGGCGACAGCCGTCGCGGACCCGGGAGCACAGCGAATTCGCACGGCCCAGTCCGAACGACCGAGCCGCTGCGAATTCAGCTCGCCGACCACCCGCACGACACGGCTGTGGACCAACCGACGATAGCGACGGGCGATGGTCTGCTCGGACGGCCCGAGGACTTCGGAGAGTCGGCTGAAGGACCCCCGGGGATCGAGGTACAGGGCCTGGATGATCTTCCGGTCAAGGAGATCGATGGTGTCGGTTCCCACACCCTTGACCATAAAGCATGGTGGAAACGGGTGAATTCCTCAGATGTGGTGGTAGATGCCCAGCTCAACCAGCAGTCTGTTGCCATGGAGAAGAAGTGGTGGACCTTGGTCGTGGTGTGCGCAGCCACCTTCATGCTGCTCCTGGACGTGACGATCGTGATCGTCGCCCTTCCGACCATCCAGTCAGGACTCCACGCGAGCTTCAGCGAGGTGCAGTGGGTGGTCGATGCCTACGCCCTCACGCTGGCCTCGGTGCTGCTGACGGCAGGTTCACTGGCTGACCGGTACGGACGGCGCCTGCTCTTCACCATCGGGATCATCATCTTTACGCTCGGATCGCTGCTGTGCGGGGTGGCCCAGTCCCCGATCATGCTGATCCTGTCCCGCAGCGCCCAGGGAATCGGCGGTGCGATCCTCTTCGCCACCTCGCTGGCGTTGTTGGCCCAGAGCTTCCACGGCCACGAGCGGGGGGTGGCATTCGGGGTCTGGGGCGCGGTGACCGGTGTGGCCGTCGGCCTCGGGCCCGTACTGGGTGGCGTGATCACCACCAGCATCAGCTGGCGGGGCATCTTCCTGGTCAACCTGCCGATCGGTGTGGCCGCGCTGGCCATCACCAGGTGGTGCGTGGACGAGTCCAAGACACCCAATGCGGCACGTCCCGACTGGGCGGGGTTCGCCACACTCACCGCTGGTCTGGTCAGTCTGGTCTACGGCCTGATCCGGGCCGGGGAGATCGCCTGGGGTGACGGCGGGGTGATCGCCTGCCTCGCGCTCGCCGTGGTGTTCCTCAGTCTCTTCGTCGCGGTCGAGCGCCGGGCCGAGCACCCCCTGTTCGACCTGGCCCTGTTCCGCATTCCCACCTTCAGCGGTGGTCTCGCCGCCGCGTTCGCCATGAACGGATCGCTCTACGCGATGCTCCTCTACCTGGTCCTCTACCTCCAGGACGACCTCGGCTTCTCCGCACTCGGCACCGGTCTCCGGTTACTCATCCTGAGCGGGGCAACACTCGTCACGGCCACCATCGCCGGGCGATTGAGCACCCACATGCCGGTTCGCTGGCTGATCGGCCCCGGCCTCTTGCTGGTCGGGGTCGGCCAACTGCTGATGACGGGTCTCGACGGTTCCAGCTCCTGGACCCATCTGGTCCCAGGATTCCTGGTGGCCGGGGCCGGGGCCGGAATGGTGAATCCGCCGCTGGCCTCGACGGCGGTCGGCGTGGTCACCCCCCAGCGCTCTGGCATGGCCTCGGGAGTCAACACCACGTTTCGCCAGATCGGCATCGCCACCGGTATCGCCGTCTACGGGACCATCTTCGCGTCCTCCTTGCGCAACAAGATCGACGGCGCGCTCTCGGGAACTCCTGGCCTCCACCACCTCCTGCCGTCGGTGGTCACCGACATCCAGCAGGGCAACGGCGCCCAGGCCATCCGGTCCGTCCCGGCGTCACTGCGGGGACCGTTGGTGGGTGCCATCCATTCCAGCTTCGCCGGCACGCTCGACGTGCTGCTCGTCGTCAGCGCGATCCTGGCGTTGGTCGGTGCGATCACCTCCGTCTCGCTGATCCGCTCGCGGGACTTCGTCGCGCCCCAGCAACCTCCACCTCCATCGACGGTCGAGCAGTCGGTGGCCGAATCGGCGGCCGGGGGGCGCGGCTGACCGGAGATCGCGCTCGGCTCCCCACCAGCTCCGGTGTACGGTCGAGGGACTACGCCGCCACCCTGGCGGTCGCCGACTGCAGTACCAGGATTCCGTCGCTCCAGTCCCTCGGTGACGCCAGGCCCCACCCAGGACGGAGTGACCGACGATGCACCGATCGCGGCCCCGACGGACATGAGCAGCGTCACCCTCCCGCCGGGCGCACCGGTGCCAGTGGGCGGCGGACCCGTGGCAGCGACCCGCCACGACCGTTCACTGAACATGGTGGCACTCGTCGCCGCCAACCTCTGGGCGAAGAAGGCCCGATCGGCCGGAATCGCCTTCGCCGTGGCACTCGCCGTCATGACGGTGGTCACCCTCACCGTCGTCAGCAGTGGGCTCGAGTCTGCCGCCAGCGCCGTGCTGACGGTGGGCAAGGCCGACTTCACGGTGGCCCAGAACGGGGTCTCGGACCTCCTGTACAGCAACATCGACACCGGGCAGTTGGCGCGCATCGCCACGACCCCTGGCGTCAAGAGCTCTGTGGGCGTCCTCCTCGAGACCGAGCGGATCAACGCCGCCAACCCTCTCTTCATCGAGATCGGGATCCAGCCCTCCGACCTCACCACCTTCGGCGTCACCGTCGTGGCCGGCACCGCATATGGAGCCACCGCCACGAACGAGGTCATGCTCGGCTGGCGAGCCGCACAGAACCTCGGGCTCCACGTGGGCGACACGTTCCACGGCAACGGCACGGCCAACCGGGTCGTCGGGATCTTCTCCACCGGGATCTCCTACGGGGACTCGGCAGCCATGTTCCCGTTGCCCGCTCTCCAGGCCTACAACCGGGTCCCGGGGTCCGTCTCCCTCGTCTTCGTCAAGATCGTCCCCGGCCAGTCGTCGGCGCAGGTACAGAGGACACTGACCCGGGACCAGCCCGAGCTCACGACCATCTCCACGCTGGCCCAGGCCGGGCGGGCCGATCGGAATCTCGTCTTCCTCAAGGCGGCGGTCACCGGTTCCACGATCCTGGCGCTCGTGATCGGTGCCATCGTGGTCGGCAACACCATGCTGCTCTCGCTGTTCGAGCGGACCCGGGAGTTCGGTCTCCTGCGTGCCATCGGTTGGGGGCGCCGCCGGGTGGTGTGGCTCGTCGTGTCCGAGAGCCTGGTACTCGCGCTCCTGGGCTCGGTCCTCGGTGTCGCGCTCTCGTTCCTCGTGACGACGGTCCTCGAGGCGCTGCCGCAGCTGCACGGGGTACTGCACTCCGACTTCACCCCGGGCGCCTTCTGGCGCGGGTTCGCCGTCGGGATCGGCATGGCGGTCCTCGGTTCGCTCTATCCGTCGCTGCGGGCCGCCAACCTGACCCCACTCAAGGCGCTCAGCAATGAGTGACCCCACGACCGCACCCAAGATCGAGACCCACAGGGTGACCAAGGTCTACGCCGACGGACGGGTCCGGGCCCTGGACGGCGTGGACCTCACCGTTCGGGCAGGTGAGTTCGTCGCCGTCACCGGACCATCCGGATGCGGGAAGTCAACGCTCCTCGGACTGCTCGCCGCGTTGGACGCCCCGACCTCGGGGACGATCCGCGTCGGTTCCTATGCGCTGGAACAGCTTCGGGACGCCAACCGCTTCAGACGCCAGGAGGTGGGCCTCGTCTTCCAATTCCACAACCTGCTACCCCGGCTCACCGCACTGCACAACGTGGAGATCGCCATGCTGGGTTCGACGCGTCCCCACGCGCAACGCACCGAGTTCGCGCTCGGCCTGCTGGACGACGTCGGGCTCTCCCATCTGGCGCACCGGCGGCCACCGCAGCTCTCCGGTGGTGAGCGTCAGCGGGTGGCGGTGGCCAGGGCACTGGCCAACGAGCCGTCGGTGCTCTTCGCCGACGAGCCGACCGGGAGCCTCGACAGTCGGTCCACCGACAAGGTGCTCGCGTTGTTCCAGCGCCTGCGGACCGATCGGGGGGTGACGATCGTCATGGTCACCCACGACGACGCCGTGGCGGCAGCGGCCGATCGCACGGTGCACATGCTCGACGGCCGCATCGACCCCGACGGGCCGACCGCCTGAGCGCCGGTGGTACGACGAGGATGCACGTGGCCACGGTCTCGCCCCGTCCATGATGCCGACGGGGTCGTCCCCGCACCCGGAGGACGAGGGTGTCGCCCATGATCCGGTCAGCACGGCCGGGGACGCTAGGGAGCGGCACCGACGACTGTGGGTGAGCCGTTCCCGTCGGACACGGACGGCACGACCACATGGACGAACCGGGATGCCCGCCGACGGCGGTGCCGCTCCAGCCGCGCCTCCGGTGACGTGGTGGTGCCCGTAGTGCCTGCGTGGGGAGCGCGGTAGAAGCGGGTCTTGGCCACCTCCACCAGCAGGAGGTAGGCAGCCACCATCGCGAACAGGAGCAGGAAGAATTTCGTCGGCAGCGGCGTGAACCCCAGGAGTGTGGCGAGCCCCGTGTACGGCAGGACGGCCCCCACCAACGCCGCTCCGGTCGGCACCAGCAGCATCGGCAGGCTCGGCCGGCTGGTGAAGAACGGGACGCGGCGGGTCCGGATGACGTAGACCACCAGCGTCTGCGTCGCGATCGACTCGACGAACCAGCCGGTGCGGAACTCGGCGTGACCCGCATGGAGCAGCGACAGCATCACCCAGAACGTGAGGAAATCGAAGATCGAGCTGATGGGTCCGAACACCGACATGAAGCGCCGGATGAAGCGCATGTCCCAGGCTGCCGGACGGGCCAGGGCCTCGGGGTCGACCCTGTCCGTGGGGATCGCCAACTGTCCCGAGTTGTAGAGCAGGTTGTTCAGGAGGATCTGGGACGGGAGCATGGGGAGGAAGGTGAGGAACACGGATGCCCCGGCCGCACTGAACATGTTCCCGAAGTTGGACGAAGTCGCCATGAGGACGTACTTCATGGTGTTGGCGAAGATCCGTCGGCCCTCCATCACCCCGTCGGCCAGCACGCCCAGGTCCTTGTCGAGGAGGACCACGTCGGCGGCGTCCTTCGCGACATCGGTTCCGGAGTCCACCGAGATGCCGACGTCGGCGTGGTGCAGCGCCACCGCGTCGTTCACCCCGTCACCGAGGAACGCCACGTCACGGCCCGTTCGGCGCGCCACCTTGATGATCCGAGACTTCTGGTCCGGACCGATCCGGGCGAAGATCGTCGTCACGGCGATCGCGGCCTCGAGCTGGTCGTCGTCGAGCGATTCGAGATCGGGACCGCTGAGGACGCCGTTCGACACGACTCCGATGTCTGCGCAGAGTTTTGACGCCACCAGTCCGTTGTCGCCCGTGATGATCTTCACCTCGACGCCGAGTTCCTTCAGTCGCGCGATCGACGACCCGGCGTCGTGCTTCGGGCGGTCGGCGAACGTCAGGAATCCGACCAGCGTGAGCCCCGCCTCGTCGGTCGCCGACAGCCCCGCGACAGCCGTCCCGTCGCGCACCGCCACTGCGACCACCCGGGAGCCCTCGGCAAACAGGGCCGCCATGACGTCCTGTGCCGCCGGAAGGACACCGACGCATCGGGCCAGCACCGACTCGGGTGCACCCTTGACCACGAGCAGCGAATGGTCGCCGGGGTCATCGACCAGGACGGATGCCAGCTGTCGGTCGTGGTCGAACGGCAGGATGCCCCGCCGCCGGTACCGGGCGACCGTCGAAGCGACCTCGCCACCGGAACCGGCGGAGGGCGCCGACCACAGCGCCTGGTCCAGCGCGTTGCCGCCGACGGGACCCCCGACCGTCAGGCTGGCCTCGTTGCAGACCAGTCCCAGCTCCAGGGGCCTGCCCGCCTCGGCGCCCGTTGGGTCGAGGGACCGGGCGAACGTGATCTTCCCGTCCGTCAGCGTTCCGGTCTTGTCCGTGAACAGGATCTCGATGTTCCCGAGGTCCTCGATGGCGACGAGCCGCTTGACGAGGACCTTCTTGGCCGCCAGCGCGCGTGAGCCGGTGGAGAGGCTGACGGTCACGATCGCCGGCATCATCTCGGGAGCGATGCCCACGGCGATGGCCAGGGAGAAGAGCAGGGCCTCGATGAGGGGACGCGAAAGTGCCACATTCACCACGAAGATGAACAAGGTGAGTACAGCGGCCACGCCGAACAGGAACCGCGAGAACCGTGACAGACCCACCTCGAACGCCGTCTGCGCCTGCTTCTCGCCCAACCCAGCGGCGATCCGGCCGAAAGCCGTGCGGGTCCCGCTGCTGACCACGATCCCCCGACCCGACCCCTGGTGGACCACCGTACCCATGAAGACGCAGCCCGGCTCGTCGGAGGATCCGCCGGGACCCGTGGGCACCACCGACTTGGCCACCGGCAACGACTCACCGGTCAGCACACCCTCGTCGCACTCCAGCTCCTCCACATCCAGCAGCCGGAGATCAGCCGGGACGATCTCGCCGATCCGGAGATCGACGATGTCGCCGGGCACCAGGTCGGCTACCGGCACGTGCACGGTCACCCCGTCCCGGACGACCTCGGCATCGTGGTGGATCTTGGCCCGGAGCGACGACATGGCGGCCTCGGCCCGGTACTCGTTCACGAAGCCGAGCCCGACACTCAGGGCCACGATCACGGCGATGATCACCGCGTTGGTGCCGCCGCCGGTCAATCCGGAAACCAGTGCGGCACCCAGCAGGAGGATCAGGATCGGGTTCCGGACCTGGCGGAACAGGACCGCGACAGCCCGCACCTGATGGGTGGCGAGGACGTTCGGGCCGAACTGCCGCAAACGGACCGCGGCCTCGGCGGACGTCAGGCCGGCCGGGTCGCTGCCCAGCCGTTCCACGACGTCCCCGGTCGTCATCCGTCCAGCGGTCGCCAGGTCGAGCTCGTCCTCGACCGGGACGGCGCCGGAGGCGCGCCCCGTCACGGGCTGACGGTCGTGCCCCGGCTGCCCTGCAACAGCTCCACGGCGTCCTGGAGCCGACCGATCATGGCCCGGCGACCCGTGGCTTCCACGAATCGACAGGCGGCGTCGACCTTCGGGCCCATGGAGCCCGCAGGAAAGGATCCGGCACGCAGCCCGGAGGGGGTGGCGTGGCGGATCAGGGTGGAATCCGGTGTGCCGAACCCGACCTCGACGCCGTCTACATCGGTCAGCAGCATCAGGGCGTCCGCGTCGAGCTGACGGGCGAGCAGGGCTGCGCCCAGATCCTTGTCGATGACCGCCTCGGCACCACGGATCCGCCCGTCGTCCCCCCGGACGACGGGGATGCCACCGCCACCCGCACAGATGACGACGGCTCCCTCGCCCACCAGCGTCCGGATCATGGCCAGCTCGACCATGGCGCGCGGTTCGGGTGACGGCACGACACGTCGCCAGGAGGTCCCGTCCTCCCGGATCTTCCACCCTCGACGCGACGCCAGGTCCTCGGCGACCGCACGTGTGTACACCGGACCGACGAACTTGGTCGGGTCCCGGAACGCTGGGTCGTCGGCGTCCACCTCGGTCTGACAGATCAGGCTGACCACGCTCGTGCCCGGAAGGGCGTTCTCGAGGGCCTGCAGGAAGAAGTAGCCGATCATCCCCTGGGACTCGGCTCCCAGGACATCCATCGGGTACGGGCCGGGAAGGTCGGGATCGAGTGCGCTCTCGTTGGCGAGGAGCCCGATCTGGGGGCCGTTCCCGTGGGAGATCACCAGATCGTTGCCCGGCACCAGTCGCGCGATGGCGGCGACGGCCACGCCGACATGGCCCTCCTGGATCTGGGCGAGCGGGACCTCGCCACGCTCCAGGAGCGCGTTACCCCCGACCGCGACCACCAGCCGCATCTCAGGCTCCGAGGCTGGCCACCATGGCCGCCTTGATGGTGTGCAGCCGGTTCTCGGCCTGGTCGAAGACGATCGAGGCCGGCGACTCGAACACCTCGTCGGTGACCTCGAGGGCGTCCAGATGCCAGGCGTCGGACAGCCGGCGCCCGAGCACCGTATTGGTGTCGTGCAGCGACGGCAGGCAGTGCATGAACTTCACATCGGGGTTTCCGGTCAAGGCCATCGTCGCGTTGGTGACCTGGTAGGGAAGCAGCTTTTCGATCCGCGGGCCCCAGTCCGCCGTCGGCTCACCCATGGACACCCACACGTCGGTATAGAGGAAGTCGGCGCCTTCGACGCCGCCGAGCACGTCGGTGCAGATGTGGATCCTTGCTCCGGACACCTCCGCCAGTCCCTGCGCGATCGTCTGGACGTCCGCGGAGGGCCAGAGGTCCTCGGGTGCGGCGATGCGCACGTCCATGCCCAGCAGGGCGCCGGTCACCAGCAGCGAGTTGGCCGTGTTGTTCCGGGCGTCACCCAGGTAGCAGAAGCCCACCCGGTCGAGCGTCTTGTCGGTGTGGTCGCGCATGGTGAGGATGTCCGCCAGCATCTGGGTGGGATGCCACTCGTCGGTCAGGCCGTTCCAGACGGGCACACCGGAGTAGCGGGCCAGGGTCTCGACGGACTCCTGGGTGAAGCCCCGGTACTCGATGCCGTCGTACATCCGTCCGAGTACCCGGGCGGTGTCCTCGATCGACTCGCCTTCCCCGATATGGGAGCCGTCCGGTCCGAAATAGGTGACATGAGCGCCCTGGTCGTAGGCCCCGACCTCGAACGCGGCGCGGGTGCGGGTCGACGCCTTCTCGAAGATGAGGGCGATGTTGCGTCCGGCCATACGTCGGCGTTCGGTCCCGGCACGCTTTTCGTCGCGGAGGACCACCGCGAGGTCGATGAGCGACAGGAACTCGGCCGCGCTCAGGTCCGTCACCTTGCACAGGCTGCGACCGCGCAGGTGGCCGCTCTCGATCGCCTCGACGGTTCCGCTCGTCATCGTCAGGCCGGATCCCGCTCGATGGGGCAGGTCATGCATCGGGGGCCGCCACGGCCACGGCCGAGCTCGGCTCCACCGATGTCGACGACCTCGATGCCGTGCTTGCGCAGCATGGTGTTGGTGGCGACGTTCCGCTCGTAGCCCATGACCACCCCCGGTGCCACAGCCAGATAGTTGGTTCCGTCGTCCCACTGCTCGCGCTCGGCGGCCCGGATGTCCTCGTCGGTGGTCAGCACGGTGATCTCCTCGACCTCGAGGATCTCGGCCAGGGTGTCCCACAGGCTGTGGTTCCGGGAGACGGAGAATCCGTCCGGGTCGTCGCTGCTGGTCAGCGTCCAGCTCCGCAGGTGACGGTCGAAGTAGGGGTAGAGCACGAACGTGGCCGCGTCGACCATGGACATCACGGTGTCGAGGTGCATGAAGGCGTGGCTGTGGGGGAGCTCGATGGCCACCACCTTCGTGGCCTGACCAGCGGCGAACAGCGCCCGGGCGACCGACTCGACGGCCATGGGCGACGTCCGCTCGCCCATGCCGATCAGGACGGCGCCGTGGCCGATGACGTGGACGTCCCCGCCCTCGATGTGCGCCGGCTGGTAGTCGCGGTCGCCGCCGCCGTAGTACGTCGTGAAATCGGCCCCGACGAACAGCGGGTGGTGCTGGTAGATCGCCCTGGTGTGCAGCGACTCGCGCCGCCTGGCCGCCATGGCCATCGGGTTGATCGTCACCCCGCCGTAGATCCAGCAGGAATTGTCCCGCTGGAAGAGGTGGTTGGGCAACGGCGTCAGGATGAAGTCGTCCGCCTGCAGCATGTTCCACTTGAGGCTGTGCGCCCGCATCGGGTGGAGGTCGGCCTTCAGGATGCCACCGATGAGGAACTGGGAGAGCTCCGCCCCGTCCAGGTCCTCCAGGAGCCGGCGCACCGGGTCCACCAGCGACGGGCCGAGGTTCTCGGGCGTGCACAGCCGGTCGAGCACGAAGGCGCGCCCGTCGGGCAATTCGAGGGTCTCGGCCAGTAGCCGGCCGTAGTAGTGCACGGTCACGCCCTTGTCGCGTAGCGCCTCGGCGAAGGCGTCATGCTCCTCCTTGGCCTTCGAGGCCCACATCACGTCGTCGAAGAGCAGTCCCTCGATGTTGTCGGGAGTGAGCCGGGACAGCTCCAGCCCGGGGCGGTGGACGATGGCCTGGCGGAGCTGGCCGACTTCGGAACCTACATGGAACGACATGGGCGGTGGTCCAATCGATGGGAGGGATGGAGTGGGAGTGATTCGGTGAGGTGCGGATCCGTCCGGGGTCACGGGACGGATCACCGGATCAGGTGGTCGGGACCCGGTCGGCAGCGGCCGGGACGGTCGGCTCGTCGAGTTGATCGTCCGGCTCGGCGGCCTCGCCCAGGCGCTGACGGCGGGCATTGAGGAAGGCGTAGAGGATCAGTCCGGCCAGGATCACGACCAGGGCCTGATACACGACCTGATAGCCCGAAGCGAAGGTCACCCACATGGAGAACAGCACGCTGGCGCCGGCCACACACAGGTCGCGGGCGAGCTGCCAACCCTGGACCTTGCGACGACGGGACACCAGGTAGGTGAGCTGGGCGATGGCCGACATGAAGTACGGGATCGCCACGGTCACCACGGTCAGGTCGACCAGATAGGTGAAGACGGTGAGGCCGGCACTGGTGTTGTAGCGCCACAGCATGAGGAGCGACGGCAGCGCCGTGCCGACCAAGATGCCGAACCATGCCGTCCCCTTCTTGTCGGTCCAGGCGAACGGCCGCGGGAAGAGGTCGTCCTGGGCGATGGCCCGCGACGTCTCGGTCACGATGAGGGTCCAGCCGTTGAGGGCGCCGATCCCGGAAACGACGGCCACTGCGGCGATGAACTTCCCGGCCCAGCTGCTGTGGGGGAACATCGAGTCGAAGGCGTTGACGAACGGCGACCCGGTGGTGATCAGCGTGTGATGGGCCACCAGTCCCATCACCACCGCGGTGACGAGGACGTAGAGAACGGCACTCAGCGCCGTGCCGAGCATCGAGGCTCGCATCACGTTCACCCGGGGATCGCGCACCCGCTTCGCCGTCATCGCCGCCGCCTCGACACCGATGAACGAGAACAGGGCCACTCCTGCGGCGATGCCGATCGCGCTGTAGAGGCTGCCTCCCGACGCGTTGAAGGGGCCGAAGTGGGCCGACTCCACGAAGAACCAGCCGACGATGCCCACGAACAGGAGGGGCAGGAACTTCAGCACCACCGTGATGTTCTGGAACCAGGCCATCTGGCGGACACCGGCCAGGTTGATGATGGCGGGAACCCATAGGCCGACCATCGCGATGCCCCAGTTGGCCATGCCCGACGGGTGGGCCCAGCCGAACAGCGCGTCGACGTAGAAGACCCACGAGGACACGATGGCGGCGTTGCCGGCCCACGACTGGATCCAGTAGCACCAGCCGACCAGGTAGCCGGCGAAGTCACCGAACTCGTGCCGGCTGTAGGCGTAGAGCCCGCCGTCACTGTTGGGAATGCGTCGGGTCAGCTGGCCGAACAGGACGGCGAGGAGCATGGCACCGACGGCGATCACGCCGAGCACGATGATTCCCATCGTGCCGGCACCGGCGATGACCGCAGGCATCGTGAAGACCCCGGTGCCGACGATGCTGCCGATCACCAGCCCGGTCGCCGACGTCAGGCCGAGTGAGTGGGCCTTGGCCTCGTTGCGGGGCGAGAGTGGAGGGTTCGTGGATCCGGGGGGTTCCGGGGATGATGGCACCGCGGACTGCGGTGGGTCGGTAACTAGCGCCATGGGATCTCCGATCCGATCGCCCGCGGGAGCAGGGAAGAACTGTCGATACCAGGGTGCACTGGCGGCGGCGTCCGCGGCAGGGTCGAATTACCCATCCGGCTGAACGTTGTGTGACATGCGGTCGCGTGCTCACGCTCGAGGTGCACGGAGAACTCCTGGTGGTCTGCCGGCGTCACCAGGGATCAGGAGCGACGAATGACGGGCCGTCGACATCGACGGACACCTATGTGTGTGCTGCGCCTCGACCGTACACCCCTCCGGGGAGCGGTCCCATCGGGACCGACGGGCGACCGTCTCAGGCCCGCCAGTCCGGCCCCCGCTCGGGCGTTGCCTCGGCCAGCGCCCGTCGGACGCCCTCGACATCGAAGTCGGTCCCGTAGACGGGCGTGCCCGGCTGCTGACGCCAGGAGTCGTCAAGGCCACCCGCATCGACCGGGTCGAACCCCAGAGAGTCCACGAGGTCCATGACCACCTTCTTGGCTGCGGCGTCGTCACCGGCCACGGGCAGAGCGATCCGTCCCTCCGCACCCGGCGGCAGGCCTCGGGTCAGGAGGTGCTCGGAGAAGATCCCGTTGAATGCTTTCACCACCGACACTCCCAGCTGTTCCTCGACCCACCGGCTCTCGGTCATCCCTTCCTCGATCTCGGCGATGCGACCATCGCGCTGCTGTGGGTAGTAGTTGTTCGTATCGATCACGACCACGTCGGCGGCCGCCCCGTCGAGCAACCCATCGGGTAGCTCAGGAGCCACCTTGAGCGGAACAGTGACCACCACGATGTCCGCGCCGACTGCTGCTTCGGTGGCCAGCACCGCAGTGGCCCCGGTCTCGGCCGCCAGTCCGGCGAGCGTGTCCGGTGTCCGGGAGTTGGCCACCGCCACGTGGTGGCCGAGTCCGGTCAGTCGCCGCGTGAGGTTGCCACCAATGTTGCCTGCTCCGATGATGCCGATCTTCATGCCTTCTCCTCTGATTCGTCGTCAGACTTCATGCGCGGCTCGGATGTCTCCGACCGGATGCCCTTGCGTCTCGTCACCCCGGTCCGATCGAGCGGATTCCCGGGCGGTCGCCTACGCCGGCACGTCGTGGTCCGTTCCGACGGTTCCCCCGGTCCGGCGGCGCAGCTGGCGCGAACCCGCGGAGCGGAAGGGAGTCCGGCGATGCGGAACGGCAGCGGGTCCCACGGCAACAGGTCGGGATTCCTCGATGCGGTCGAACTCGTGAGACGACGGATGTGCGAAGGACGCGAGCGGCCCCGACTCGTCACGCGGTGGGGCGTTCAGCAGTACCAGGTCGATCCGCTTGTCCAGGTTGCTCGACATGACTGCCTCGGCACTGTCCTGCGTCGCCGAGGATCTGGAGCGACGTGCTGCAATCCGCCGCTATCGGCCGGGTCGCGCTTCAACCAGACCGTACACCTCGGGCGGCACGGATGCGATGCGACCGGCTCCTGGGACCGGGGCCTCGGTGTGTAGGGTGAGAGGCGGAACGGTCGCATCAGCGGTCGTGCGCGCTGAATCCGGATCCCGTTGAGCGTCTGACCTTGCACCGAAGAGGCGGACGATGGCACCACGACGGTTCGCCTCACCGCTCGACGGTGTGCTACGACCGCGAGGTCGGTGACGGTGCACGAGGACCGGATGACCGCCATCCTGCGTCGGCTGGCATCGCACGATGCCGACGGTTCCGGAACGCTCCGTTTGTGCGAGCTCGCAGCTGAACTCACCGCCGTGAGTGGCGCCAGCATCATCCTCCTCTCCGACGAGCTGGCCCAGGGCTCGCTGTGCACCACCGACGGCGTCGCGGTGTACCTCGACGACCTGCAATTCACCCTGGGGGAGGGACCGTCCATCGATGCCCATGTGGCCGGGCGACCCGTCCTCGAGCCCGACCTGGCGGCACCGTTCGACGCCCGCTGGCCCGCGCTCACCCCCACCGCGGTCGGGGCGGGAATCCGGGCGATGTTCGCCTTCCCGTTGCGGGTCGGCACCGTCCGCCTGGGCGCACTCACGCTCTTCCGCGACACGCCCGGCGAGCTCACCGATGCCCAGCACGCCGATGCACTGGCGATGGCGACGGTATCGACCCGCACGATCCTGACGATGCAGGCAGACGCGCCACCCGGCTCGGTGGCCGGCGAGCTGGAGGAACGGTCCAACTTCCACTTCGTCGTGCACCAGGCCGCCGGAATGGTGTCCGTCCAGTTGGGGATCGGAGTGACCGAGTCCCTGGTGCGGCTCCGGAGCCACGCCTTCCTCACCGACGTCCCCATCGACGAGGTCGCCAGGGACATCGTCGACCGCCGGCTCCGCCTGGACGGGAAGGGGTTGGACTGAATGACGCCTGATCGAGCCAGTAGGTACAGGGGTAAGGTGTGATCGGCCCCCATCCGTTCTCGTGTTGCCGCCGAGTCCAGCTCGACCGATTGGCGGAATGATGTCCCGAGAAGCCCTCCTGGTGCGGACACTCGTCGAGTTGGCCGACAACCTGGTCGAGGAGTTCGACGTCATCGACGTGCTGACCGTGCTGAGCGACCGGTGCGTCGAGGTCCTCGACGTCGACTCTGCCGGGGTCATGCTCGCGGCCCCCGGTGGCGAACTCCAGGTGGTCGCCTCGTCGAGCGCCGCGATGCGGGGCCTCGAACTGTTCGAGCTCCAGGCGAACGAGGGGCCGTGTGTCGACTGCTTCGTCACCGGCGACCCGATCGTCAATCTCGAACTGAACGCTGACGACGACCGGTGGCCGCGCTTTGCGAGCCGGGCGGTCGCCGACGGCTTCCATTCGGTGCACGCGCTGCCGATGCACCTGCGCGGAACGACCGTCGGGGCGCTCAACATGTTCCGCACGTCGCTGGGGTCGTTGCACAGCGATGACGTCCTGGTGGCCCAGGCCCTGGCCGACGTGGCCACCATCGCCATCATCCAGCACCAGGCTTCGGTCGGAGCTGCGGTGCTCAACACCCAGCTGAGTGAAGCGCTGAACAGCCGCATCATCATCGAGCAGGCCAAGGGAAAGGTCAGCGAGGCGTCGGGACTGGACATGGAGCGGTCGTTCCAGCGCATCCGCAACCATGCCCGGAATCACAATCTGCGGCTGACCGAGTTAGCGCGCGGCATCGCCGAGGGGACCACCTCCATCATCGGTCTCGACCCGTTGCCCCGGACACAACCGGTCCGGTCGATCTCCTCGAACCCGTGGCCGGGTCTCGGAGCCCCTCCGGACTGATCGCTGCGTGCGACGGACGGGTGCCGGGCTGTCAGCTCCGGCGTCGGCCCGGATGGTTCGGATCGCCCAGCCCTGCCGTGTCCGTTGCCGCCGCGGAGCTGGCGGAGTAGAACCGGTCCTGTGTCTCGGGCTAGCCGGTCCGTGCGCTCACGCTCGACGGTGATCACCCACCAGGGGCCGAGGAGACGGGGAGACGATGAGCAGGGCATCGACGTGACGGGGCGGTCCGATGTACGCCATCCGGCCGACGGCCACGATCAGATCCGGGTCCACGGCGCGAGGGTGAACAATCTCCTCGACATCAGTGTCGAGATCCCGAAACGCAGGCTGACGGTCTTCACCGGAGTGTCCGGCTCGGGTAAGAGCTCACTCGTCTTCGACACGATCGCTGCCGACTCGCGCCGGCTCGTCAACGAGACCTACAGCGCATTCGTGCAGGGCTTCATGCCGACGCTGGCCCGCCCGGAGGTGGACGTGCTCGAGGGACTCACGACGGCGATCGTCGTCGACCAGCAACGAATGGGCGCCGATGCCCGCTCGACGGTCGGCACCGCGACCGACACCGACGCGATGTTGCGCATCCTCTTCAGTCGTCTCGGCAAACCGGCGATCGGGTCTCCGAGCGCATTTTCCTTCAACGTCCCCTCGGTCAGCGCCAGCGGCTCAATCACGGTCGAGCGCGGCAACCGCATGAAGGAGCGGAAGTCCTTCAGTCGCACCGGTGGAATGTGCCCGCGCTGCGAGGGTCGGGGCTCGGTGACCGACTTCGACCTCACCCAGCTCTACGACGACGCCAGGTCGATCAACGAGGGCGCGCTCCTCGTTCCCGGATTCAGCCGTGACGGCTGGTACGGCCGCATCTTCGGTGGCTGCGGCTTCTTCGATCCGGACAAGACCATCGCCAAATTCACCAAGACCGAGCTCCGCGCACTGCTCCACAAGGAGCCGACCAAGATCGTGGTCGACGGGGTCAACCTGACCTATGAGGGTCTCATCCCGCGGATCCAGAAATCGATCCTCACCAAGGACCCCGACTCGCTGCAGCCGCACGTGCGAGCCTTCGTCGACCACGCGGTGACATTCGCCACCTGCCCCGAGTGCAGTGGCACCAGGCTCAGCGAGTCCGCCCGATCCTCGAAGATCAAGCGAATCAACATCGCCGAGGCCAGCGCCATGGAGGTACGGGACCTCGCAGAGTGGATCCGGGGGCTGGACGAGCCGTCGGTCGCGCCCCTGGTGGCGATGCTGCAGTCGACGCTTGACTCGATCGTGGAGATCGGACTCGGGTACCTCAGTCTCGACCGGGAGTCGGGCACCCTGTCAGGTGGCGAAGCACAGCGCATCAAGATGATCCGGCACCTCGGCTCGTCGCTCACCGACGTCACCTACGTCTTCGACGAACCGACGGCGGGCCTGCACCCCCACGACATCCAGCGGATGAACGAGCTGCTGCTCCGGCTCCGCGACAAGGGCAACACCGTCCTCGTCGTGGAGCACAAGCCCCAGACGATCGAGATCGCCGACCACGTCGTGGATCTCGGGCCCGGCGCAGGATCGGACGGGGGCACCGTCTGCTTCGAGGGCACCCTCGAGGGGCTCCGGAGAAGCGACACGCTCACCGGCCGCCATCTCCAGGACCGGACGTCGCTCAAGGCGGTCGTGCGGCAACGCACGGGTGAACTCGCGATCCGCGGCGCGAACGTCCACAACCTGCAGGACGTGGACGTCGACATCCCGCTCGGCCTTCTGGTCGTCGTGACCGGCATCGCCGGCTCGGGCAAGAGCTCACTCATCCACCACTCCCTCCCGGCCGGGGCGGGAGTGGTGTCGATCGGCCAGGACTCCGTCCGGACGTCACGCAGGAGCAACCCGGCGACGTACACCGGGCTGCTCGACCCGATCCGGAAAGCGTTCGCAACGGCCAACGGGGTCAAGCCGTCTCTGTTCAGCCCGAACTCCGAGGGCGCCTGTCCCAATTGCAGTGGGGCGGGCGTCATCTACACCGACCTCGCCATGATGCACGGTGTCGCTGTCCCCTGCGACGAGTGCGAGGGCAGGCGCTTCCAGGCCGCAGTGTTGCGGCACCGATTGGCCGGTCGCGACATCAGCGACGTGCTGGAGATGCAGGTGATCGACGCGTTGGAGTTCTTCGGCCACGGTGACGCGCACACCCCCGCTGCGCACACCGTACTGGAGCGCCTCGTTGACATCGGCCTCGGCTACCTCGTCCTGGGCCAGCCCCTCCCCACGCTGTCCGGTGGCGAACTCCAGCGGCTCAAGCTGGCCGCCCACCTGGCCGGCAAGGGCGGCGTCTACATCATCGACGAGGTGACCACTGGCCTCCACCTCGCGGATGTCGAACAGCTGCTCAGCGTGCTCGACCGGCTCGTCGACTCCGGGAGGTCGGTGATCGTCATCGAGCATCACCCGGCCGTCATGGCGCACGCCGACTGGATCATCGACCTCGGCCCAGGTGCGGGCCACGAGGGTGGCCGTGTCGTCTTCACGGGCACACCGAGCGACCTCGTCGCTGACGGGACCACCCTGACCGGCGAGTACCTCGCCGCCTACGTGGGGAGCTGACGGCGCAGACGCCGCCTGGCGGCTGGGCGTCCCCACCCGGTCATCGCGGGGCGCGTCGATGGACGTACCGTCAGCGCGCCAACACCGTGAAGTCGAGGACCGTTCCTCCGACACTGGTGCTCGTCACCTCGAGGTGACCGTGCAACTCCTCGGCCCGGCGGCGCATGTTGTGCATGCCGCGGCCACCGCCGAGCGAGTCGGACCCACCCGTCCCCCGTCCGTTGTCGCTGACTTGGAGTCGGCACTGACTGCCGTCGACGCCGAGGAACAGCATCGCCTCCGTGGCATGTGCATGTCGGGCGATGTTCGTGACCGCCTCGCGGATGATCACCAGGAGCTGGTCGGCCACGTCGTCGGAGATCGCCGCGTCCACCGGCCCTTCGAAGATCACCCGAACGTCGAAGCCCAGCAGTGCTCCCAGCTCCCGCAGGAGCGCGGTCACCTGGGATCGGACGCCGCCCGACCTGTCGGCCACGGTCAGGTTGAAGATCGAGCTCCGGATCTCACCGATGGTGTCGTCGAGCTCGCCGATCACCGCGGCCAGCCGGTCGGAGAGTCCCTCGTCACGCACGGCACCCGCCAGGCTCTGCAACGTCAGCCCCGCTCCGAAGATGCGCTGGATCGCCCGGTCGTGGAGGTCGAGCGCCACACGGTCCCGCTCGTGCAGTACGGCGTTGGTCTTCATCTCCTGGACGAGTCGAGCGTTCTGGACCGCCATTCCGGCGGCAAGCGCCAACGCGTCGACCAGGATGGCGTCGTCACTCGTGAACTCGGTCCAGCCGACTTTGTCCGTCAGGTAGAGGTTGCCGTAGACCTCGTCCTTCACCCGGACCGGGACCCCGAGGAAGCACGTCATCGGCGGATGGTTCGGCGGGAAGCCCGAACGGTCGGGGTGGACGTTGACGTCCGAGATCCGCAAGGTCTGCGGATCGGTGATGAGCACGCCCAGCACACCGAGTCCCTTGGGCCGCTTGCCGATCTCCTCTTCCTGCTCGGCAGCCAGCCCGACGGTGATGAACTCGGCCAGAGCCGTTCCCTCGCTGTTGAGCACTCCGATCGCCCCGTACTGTGCGCCGGTGATGGCCCGTGCCTCCTCCACGATGTGCCGGAGGAGTTGGGGCAGGTCGAGGTCCGTCCCGATCAGCAGCATGGCGTCGATGATCCGGCGCAGCTTCGACGGGTCCTCGATGGCGTGCAGTGGCATCAGCCGCAGCACCCGTCCGCGTCGAGGCAACACGGGCGCCCTGCTACTTCAGCGGCCGATTCGGCGCTCCTGCTCGGCGACATCCCAGTCATCTCCCGGTCCCACGGTGTGCACGTCGACAGCATCCTGACGCCAGGCATTCCTGCTACTGCGCCGCCTTCCGCCCACCTGCGATCCTCAACCGTACCCTTCGCTCGAGTACCGTCACCCCCAACATAGGTACCGGCGGACGCGATGGTCGGACCTCACCAGGCCTGGCGCGCCTCCTCCGCGAACCCTTGGAGACCGCTGAACTCGACGGTCCGACCGTCGTCATCGACGACCCGGCCCGCGTAGGTCCCGAACACCTGGTGGACCTCACTGCCGAGGTCGTCGTCACCCGCCAGCGTGTACTTGTCGTACCTGGGGGTGAGTACCACCGACAGCTGCCCCCCTGGATCCTCGATGACCCAGGGGGAGTTCGGGTCGTCCCAGCTGTAGGACCAGTGGAGCTCCTGCCCGAGTTTGGTGACCCGACCGTCGAGCACGAACCCGTTCTCGGTGGCACCGGTCCCCTCCGTCCACTTCGCCCCGAGCTGCAGTCCGACCACCGTGCCCGCGGCCCGTCCCGACGCAGCCCCCCAATTCCAGGTGGCCCGGACGGGCCAACGGCCCCGCCCGACGTCGAGCACGCCCCACGCGTCCCCGTCGGCGCCGAGTGCGAACTCCTCGTGACCTACCCGCAGGACGCCGGTGGCCGGACGGGCCACCTGCTTGGACGTGAAGTTGAAGGTGTCGTCACTCCAGGGGACGACCACGTTCACGGACTCGAGGCCGGCCGGCCGGGAGATCCGGATGTCGAACGATCCGGGCCGACCGTCGTCCTCGGACCACGAGGCCCGGAGACGGGTTCCGGCCTCGTCCTCGGCATCGATCGTCAGGGCCAGACCGTCGCGATCGACGTGGAGCCCGGCGGTCCCGCACATCTGCGGCAGCCGCATCAGGCCCGGTTCGGTGATGATCCCTCGGCCACCGGACCGTCCGGTGGTGAGCTCGGCCCACCAGGTGTCGGCCAGTCCGAGGACATCGATGTCGGAGTAGACACAGGAGACGACGACGTCACCGGCGAGCACGGCCCAGTAGTCCCATCGCTTGTTCCGCCCGGGATCACCGCCGTCGAGGTTGGCCCGGTGCAGCGGTCGGCGCGACCATCCGCGGGCCGCCGGGTTGAGCGGGCCCCCGTCCGGCAAGCAGAGATCGACGGCTGAGGTCAGCTCCGGTTCGTGGGTCACGCCGCCGTTCTACACCGCCGGCCCGACGACGGTCCCACCGCCGGCCCGACGTCCGTCGGACCGTCGGACCGTCGCCTCCGTTGTCGGCCCGTCCCGGACCGGCAAGGATGGGTCGGTGCCCGTCCTCGACGCCCGTCACGACCTCGGCCATCCGGTCGAAGGGGACTCAGCCTGGAGCGAGTCCTACTACTTCAACGGCTTCGATCCAGGTAGCGACTCTGGACTCTTCACACGCATCGGGATCCGCCCGAACGAGGGCACCATGGACGTCGGCCTGTCGGTCTGGCTCCCGGGTGGTGGGCTCGCCGAGTACCGGTGCGTCATCGAGCAGCGCGAGATGGTGGACACCGTCCTCGACGTCGGTGCCGTCCGCTACCGGATGCTCGACGCCATGCGGTCGTGGCGGCTCACGTTCGACGCCGACGCGCCGGTACGGACCTGTGCGAGAGGGTCTCGCAGCGACCACGACGTGCACCTCCGACTCGACCTTGCCTTCAACTCCCTCACGCCCCCGATCGGAACCGACGGACAGGCGACCGCCCGCCCGGCGTCAGCCGAGTCGGCCGACGCGGCCGGCACCACCGGAAAGGGACACTTCGAGCAGGCAGGGGCCTGGTCCGGCTGGTTGGAAGTGGACGGGCGGCGACAGGACTGGAACGGTGCGCTGGGGAACCGCGACCGATCCTGGGGTCCCCGGAACTGGGGTGGACCGCCGATGTGGAGGTGGTTCAGCATCAACGTCGACGAGCGCCTGCACTTCGGCGGCATCCGGCTCGGCACCGGGCACGGCGACCTCCATCGCGGATGGGTCTTCGACGACGGGCGTGCGGCCAGCGTCGCCGAGTGGCGGCTACGCACCGAGCCCGCCGAGGACCACCTCACCCAGCGCACCGTGCACCTCACCGTCCTCGACAAGCAGGACCGTCGCTACGAGTTACTCGGTGACGTCCTGCGGGTGGCCGACATCGGTCGCTCCTCCGGCACCCTCATCAACGAGGGACTGACGCGGTGGACACTCCTCGGCGACGGCCCCACCCGTTCCGGCTACGGGATCGCCGAGTACCTCCACCAGCTCGACGACGACGGGGATCCCGTCGTCGCCCTCGAGTAGTGGGCCGGGCGACCACCGACCTGGCCGAGGAGCTCGGGAGGGCCCTCGGTGGCACGGTGCGCGGCCTGACGCGACTGTCAGGAGGCGCTTCCCGCATCACCAGCTCGTTCGACCTCGAGCACGACGACGGCTCCGTCCGTCACCTCATCCTCCAACAGGAGCGCACCGCCGGCGCCGCACCTCGCGACCGGACCGGTATCGAGGCTGCCCTGCTCGTCGCCGCGGCGGCCGCCGGTGTGCCGGTCCCCCGGGTCGTGGCCGCAGGTGCCGGCGAGGATCTCGATCCCGGGTGGTTGGTGGTCGAGCGCCTCGAGGGCGAGACCATCCCCCGCCGCCTGCTCCGCGACGACCGCTGGGCCACCGCTCGGTCGGCACTCACCCGTCAGTCCGCGGCCGCCCTGGCATCCATCCACGCGATACCGGTCGGCGCCGTCCCGGGCCTGCCGGCGCGGGACCCCTTCGCCGATCCGCTCCCGTTCCTCGACGGACTCGGCGAGGTCCGCCCGGCTCTCGAGCTCGGGTTCAGGTGGCTCGAGCTCAACCGGCCCTCCGCCGAGCGCACCGTCGTCGTCCACGGCGACTTCCGGATGGGAAACCTCCTCGTGGGCCCCGACGGGCTCCACGCCGTCCTCGACTGGGAACTCGCGCACGTAGGTGACCCGGCCGAGGATCTCGGTTGGCTCTGCGCACCGGCGTGGCGATTCGGTGGAGCCGGCGTCGTGGGTGGCGTCGGCGACCTCGACGAACTGTTGTGGGCCTACGCACGGGCTGGCGGTGCACTGGTCGACCCCGGGCGCCTGCGCTGGTGGCAGGTCTACGCCACGGTCAAGTGGGCGGTGATCTGCGCACTGCAGGCAGCCGTGCACCTGGGCGGTGCCCGCCGCTCGGTCGAGCTGGCAGCCATCGGCCGGCGGGTCTGCGAGAGCGAGTGGGACCTCCTCGGGCTCCTCGGGCTCGCACCGACGGATGGCGACACCGGGCCGGAAGCGGCCCGCGCGACCGACGTGACCCCACCGTTCGGGCGGCCGACGGCGACCGAACTGGTCGAGGCTGTGCGGGAGCACCTGGACGCGACGATGGAGCGGGCCGACAGCGATGCCGCCCGCTTCGACGCACGTGTGGCCCGCAATGCCCTGGCCATGGTCGAGCGGGAGCTGCAGCTCGCGCCCTTCCTCGCACCGGCCCACCGCCGCCGGCTCGCCGAACTCGGGTCCACGGACGACGCGGCACTGGCCACTTCCATCCGGTCGGGCACGTTCGACGACGACCTCGACGGCGTCGGCCGGATCCTTGCCGCGTCGGCCCGGGACCAGCTGTTGGTGGCGAACCCCGCCTACTTGTCGGCGAGCAGCGCAACCTGACCGACCGTCCCACTGCGAACCTACGGTCGCCGTCCGGTGGCACGCCGGTGGTGATGCACAATGGGCGCTCGAACGGGGTGACGACCGGCGTCGCCACGGAGGGAGTGGACGTGAGCAGCGACGAGACCCAGACCGTGGTGGACCACCACATGACCGCCCTGCAGGCCGGCGACATCGACACCGTGATGGAGGACTACACCGACGACTCGGTGTTCATCATCAATCTCGGTGGGGTGTTCACCGGGAAGGACGCCATCCGACCGTTCTTCGAGGCGTCCGGTCAGATGCCGGGCTTCACCCAGACCTCCACCCACACGGCCGGCGACACGTTCTACGTGACCTGGACGGCGGACGGCATCGCATTCGGCACGGACACCCTCGTCATCCGCGACGGCAAGATCGCGGTGCAGACGGTCGCCGTCGTACTCGCCTCCTGACATCATCGGGCAGGGTCGTCACCCGCGGGCATCGACCGCCACGCCATGGGAACATGGCCAATGGCCTTCGTCTCGATCACCCGCCTTCGGATCCGATCCCAGGAGTACGTCGACCTCTTCACCGTCGCGATTCCGGGGGTGTACGCCCAAGCTGCGGAAGCGCCGGGCAACCTGGCCATGGATCTCCTGGCCGACGCCAATGACACCTTCTGGACCAAATCGGTGTGGATCGACCGGGGTGCCATGCGGGCGTACATGACCTCGGGAGAACATGGCGACGTCATGCCGCAGCTCCGGGACTGGTGTGACGAGGCCCACGTCACCCATTGGGAACAGGAGGGTGACGAGCTCCCCACGTGGGACGAGGCCTACCGCCGCATCGTGACCGAGGGGCGGACGTCGGCCGTCGCCCATCCGAGCCCGGACCACGCGGGCCGCACCATCGCTGCACCAGTCGTCGTCTGAGCGCTCGACCCGTCACCCCGATCAACCACCCGAGAGGACCCCTCCAGTGACCGCCACCGCCCCTGTACGATTCGTCGCGCACTTCACCGTCGTCGACCCCGATCGCTATCGCATCTACGAGAAGGGGTTCTTCCCCATCCTGAAGGCGCACGGCGGCCGCTTCCTCACCTACGACGATGACGTGACCGTGCTCGAGGGGGAGCACGCCGCCGGACGCACGGTCCTGCTCGAATTCGATTCCGATGAGGTGCTCCGGACCTGGTGGGAGTCACCCGAGTACCGCGAGTTGGCGGAGCACCGCCATGCGTCCACCGTCACCCACGCGGTCTACGTCGTCCACTCCCCGACCGGTCGCTGACCTCCGACGTCGGTCGACCTGACGGGTACCGCCCGTGGGACGCTGAACCGAGCGGGCGGCACGGCACCTGTCGCCGGTCCGAGAACATGGCAGGCTGATCGAGCGGGGGGACGCACGGACAATGGAGGGTGGATTCATGAGTGGTCAATCTGGTGAGGGTGTCCCCAACACGATCGTCGTCGGCACGGACGGATCGGAGACGGCCGAACGCGCCGTCGCCAAGGCCACCGCACTGGCCAAGGCCCTCGGCGCCAAACTGATCATCGTCTCGGCCTACAACAACCGGGCACCGAGCGGTGTGGCAGGTGCGGGCATCGATATCGACTCGGGTTGGGTGGCTGCGGGCCAATCTGCAGCCGAGGCCGTCGCCAAGGGGTCCGCCGGAGGGGCCGAGACCGCCGGTGCCGACGTCTCGTACCGGGCGGTGGCCGGCGATCCGGCGGAGGTCCTCCTCCAGGTGACCGTCGACGAAGATGCCGACCTGCTGGTCGTGGGGTCCAAAGGCATGCATTCCACCGCCCGTTTCCTGCTGGGTCCCATTGCCAACAAGGTCTCCCGCCGAGTTCCCTGCGACCTCCTCATCGTCGAGACCTCCGAGTAGTGGGACGGCCCCGGGCCACCTGATGCTGCACCCGGTCAGTCCCAGCCGGACCCGGCCGGGCTCACCGCGAGGGACTCAGGCCTCGAGCCACACCTGGTTGGCGACCAGGTCGCGCACGAGCACACCCGACAGCACCAGCCGGTCGCACACCGACGCCACCACCGATCGCGGCACCGGGCGATTCCGCTCCCCCAGGAACTGCCGGACCGAGCCGTCGGGCGCGACCTCCATGCAGTAGGCCAGCGCCCCTCGCTCCTCGACACCGATCAACATGCTGCGGCCGGAGGCCGCGGCCGCCCCGAACGAACCGATGCAGCTGCGCAGGAGACGACCCCAGGCGAGCAATTCGTCCGAAGTCCTCGGCAGCAGTAAGCGGAGGTCGGCTCCCACCTCGGCACCGTGGAGTCCAGCCACCTCCGGCGGATACCGCAGCGCTGCATTCGCGAGTGCCGGTGGCGCAGCTGGAGCCACGCGGGCCCTGGTCCGGGGGTCTGGCGCCGGGGCGGGCGCGCGTGCCGGTCGAGCCAGGGGTGGAGCCACGACGGACGCCGAAGCGGGCACTCCGCCCGACCGGGGTCGATGCACTCGTCTCGGCATTGTCCGGGTGACGGCCATCCGTGACGTCGGTGACCCGGGAGGTCGCCCAAAACGGGCGGCTGACGGGTCGGGGTCGATCGGGAGCAGGCTCCGACAGAGATCCCGGACAGCGAGCAGTCGCGAAGGAATGCGTGCCGGCAGTTGATCGGCCACTCCCGGGTACAGGCGACACACCTCCTCGAGCGCCGCGAGGCCGCCGTCCGTCGCCAACGCGTCGGTCAACACCCGCTCGGCCTGAGCTGACCCCAGTCGGGACGCAATGGCGTGTCCGGTGGCGATCTGGTCGCCGCCCGGCCACCGGAGGGGATCCGGGGGAGGACCTCCGGCGAGGAGCACCCGGGCGATCCGGTCCGGGTCGAGCGCCGACGCGCCCATGAGCGCCACCGCCACCCGGTGGAGGGCCACGTGCCCGGTCGGCGGGACCGGACCCACCCGGGACACCCCCTCCGGCGGGCGGTGCGGCGGCACGACCAACCCGTCGATCAGCGCGCGGGCCACCGTCTTCGTTCCCTTCGTCCCGAAGCCGGACCGGGCGGCGGCGCGAGGAGTGGATCCCGCCAGTAGGGGAGCGGCCCACCTCGGCACCTCCCGCAACGTCGCGGCACCCGTGTCGTACGCTGCACCGAGCAACGGGAGCGCTGCACCGCCGAGCACGGCCATGAGGTCCGCCGGTGCGGGGTCGGCCGGGCACCACATCCGATTGCCGGCACCGAGGGTCACCACCCAACGGGCCACCACCGCCCCGGCCGTTCCGTCTGCGCACGGTCCTGGATCCATCGGCAGCACCTGACCGAACAGATCGGGCTGCAGCGTGACGTCCACGGTGCGGGACGTGGGGAGCAGAGCCAGATCCACCTGCAGGCGGTCGTCACGGACGCGTAGGACGAATGTCGTGGTGCCAGGACGGCGGTCACCCCCGACCCCCGACGCGCCCACCTCGAGGACGGCACCGTCACTCTGCCGATGCCACCCGAGGAGGTGCCCGTCCACCTCGATCCGTTCCATGGAGCCAAGGTACCGAACATGCGTTCGTCACGCCCCAGCGTCCGATACCTCCTGGTCGGCGGCCCGCGGGGGGACGAGCAGCGCCGTCGCCGTGCCCCTACGGTTGGCGTCGTGCACCTTCTCCCGCTCCGCGTCGAAGCCGAGCTGTCCGACGCCGAGGGCACCCGCAGCGAGGTGGCCGACCTCGAAGGCACGGGCCAGTCGTTCGGCCTCGGCCCGCTCGAGGTGGACTTGGAGTTGCATGACGCCGGCATGGAATGGTCGGTGGCCACCCGGGGCGACCGTGCCGTCCGGGTACGATCGGTCTCGTTCGTGTACGCCGTCGCCGGCGGACGCGGGCCCGTCCGCATGCTGCGCAACGGCTACCAGTCCTGGAGCCCCTCCTCCGTCGGCGTCCTCGGGATCGACGTCGACCCGTCGATCCGGGCCGACCTCCCGTTCCTCCAGGCGGCCCAGCATGCGGACCAGCGGCGGGCGGCCCCGGGTGAGCTGCGCTCGGAGTGGGTGACGGTCCTGGCGGACGACCCCGGGCCGGGGTCCACCTGCATCCTCGTCGGCTTCGACGGAGGCGATCGTCACGACGGGACGCTGCGGCTCCTCGACGTCGATGGCACCGTGGAGGTCCGGGTCGAGGCCTTCCTGGGCGACGCGGTCCTGGACAGCGGCGCACGGCGGGACCTGCACGCCGTCCGGATCGACAGCGGTCCGGTGTCCGGGGCCGCCGCGATGCTCGAACGGTGGGCCGACGCCACCGGTCGGGTGGGGGGTGCCCGCACGACGGCGCCGTTCCAGGTGGGATGGTGCAGCTGGTACCAGTACTTCCACGAACTGACCGAGGCCGACATCGTCGCCAACCTGGCGCTGGCCGATCAGTGGCCGTTCGAGGTCTTCCAGATCGACGACGGGTACCAGGCCGCAATCGGCGACTGGCTCGACACCAACGACCGGTTCCCTTCGGACCTGGCCGGCCTCGCCGGCTCCATCCGCGGGTCCGGACGCACCCCAGGGCTGTGGCTCGCCCCGTTCCTGGTGGCCCCCGACTCCGACGTCGCCCGCCGCCACCCGGACTGGATCGCCCGACATGTGGTCGGGGGTGTCGATACCGGGCCGCTCCGGACCTGGTGGAACCCGCCGTGGGGAGGTGGCGAGGACGGCTTCATGTACGGCCTCGACACGACACATCCCGGGGTGGTGGAGCACCTCGAGGCGGTGGCGGCGTCGGCCGTCGAGGCCGGCTTCCCCTACCTCAAGTTGGACTTCACCTTCTCCCCCAGCGTCGACGGTGGTTATTCGGACCCGGGCCGGACGCCGGCCGAACGGGTCCGGGCAGGGTTCGCCGCCATCCGGCGCGGCGCCGGTCCGGACGCCTTCCTCCTGGGCTGTGGGGTGCCCCTGTCGAACGTTGTCGGGCTCGTGGATGCCAACCGCATCGGCCCCGATGTCGCCCCGACCTGGTCACTCGATCCCGCCACCGAGATCGTGGCCGGGTACCTCGGGACCCAGCCCGCCACCGCCCACGCCTTCACCAACACGCTGACGCGGGCGTTCATGCACCGGCGTCTGTGGCTCAACGACCCCGACTGCCTGATGCTGCGCTCCGAAGGCACCGACCTGTCCGACGCGGCCGCCAGGACCTGGGCCCACGCGGTGGGGGTCTCCGGGGGGATGGTGCTGGTCTCCGACGACCTCGCCCTCCTCGGTCCGGATGCCCATACCCTGCTCGACGAGGTCCTCGCCCTCGGACGATCGACCGATGCGGACGCCCGGTCCGGCGGAGGCGCCCGCTGTCCCGACCTGCTCCAGCACGCCACGCCCCGACGCCTCGTCTCCGTGGCCGGTGCGCTCGACGCCGACCCTCTCACCGGTGCGTCCGAGCTGGTGGTCACCGTCACCGGCTGATCGCGGGCCAGGCGGTCGCGTCCACTCCGGGCACCGCCCCCACATCGACGTGAGGTCCGCACGCCGGGGGCCGTTGGTAGGGTCGTCACATGGACCCGAGGGCGCAGATCGCCGAGGCGCACGCAGTCGGGCGGGCCGTGACCGCGGGTGGGATCGAGCAGGTGCGGAACCAGGCCCTCACCCAGGTCCGCCGATCGATGGGCATGACACGCGAGCCCCCGGCGCCGTGCACCGATCCGGCCCTCGCCTACGTCGCGCCCGACTCGGTGGTGCGCCGCATCCACGGCGACCTGCCCGCCATGCTGATCGGCGGGCTGTCGGCGCTTCTCTTCCAGATGCTCCACCCCCTGGCCATGGCCGGGGTGGCCCGGTACTCCAACTACCGCGCCGACCCGCTCGGTCGTCTCGAGCGCACCGCCTCGTTCCTCGGCACGACCACCTTCGGCACCACCACCGAGGCGCGGGACGCCATCGAACGGGTCCGGCGGGTACACATGCACGTCCGGGGCGTGGCGTCCGACGGCCGTCCCTACTCGGCGGCCGACCCGGACCTGCTCACCTGGGTCCACGTGGCAGAGGTGTCGAGCTTCCTGGCCGCCTCGCGCGCCTATGCCCCCATTCCCCCAACCCGCGAGGTAGCCGACGACTACCTCACCCAGATGGCGCGGGTGGCGCTCGACCTCGGTGCGGTGGACGTGCCACGGTCGACCACCGAGCTCGACGCGTATTTCGCCTCGGTGCGGCCCCTGTTGCGGTTCACGCCGGAGGCCCGGGAGGCACGCAATTTCGTCCTACGGGGTGTCGGTAGGTGGCCCCATGAGGTCGCCACCTACGGCCTCCTGGTATCCGCGGCTCAGGGCGTCCTCCCGGGGTGGGCCCGACGCCAGCTACGCCTCCCCTCGCTGCCCGCCGGCGACCTGCTCGCCGTGCGCCCCTCGGCCAGACTCCTCGGCTCGGCCTTCCGCTGGGTCGTCACACCGGCGGTTGCGGCCACCGCGGCAGTCGAGCGCTGACCGGGTCGCTCGCGAGGCCGGCGCAGCCGGCAGGTCAGGTCACCGCCCGGAGTGCGGGTCCGTCGTCGTCCCCCGCGGACGACTCGACCACCCGCTCGGACTCCGCCAGAGGTGCCATCGCCGCCCGGTGCTCCCCTGCAAGTCCCAGGACTTCGTTGAAACCCTGGCGGAGGCAGTCGACCAGGACGCCCGCATCGGGCACCGCCGAGGTGTCGACGGTGCACCCGATGCAGCACGTCCCCTGATAGGAGACCAGTGTCACGTTGAGTGCCGCGCCGGTAGTCGGCCCGAAGGCGTAGTTGCCCGTGACGAGGGCACCGGCCAGGTAGAGGGGTACCGGCACCCCGGGCACGTCGCTGGCGACGAAGTCGACGTGCTTCAGCATCGAACCCACGACGCCGGAGGGCAGCAGGTTGAGAATCCCGGCCACGGCGTCCGACAACGGGAGCGCCTCCTCGTAGCGGGCGGCGCGGCAGCACCAGCCCGTCATCCGCACGCGGGCACCCGGGTCCGCCTCACCTGTCGGCACGGTGAAGCGCTCGAGGGTGATCCGGTTGCCGCCGACGGGGTCGGAGTCGCGGCGCATGGAGATCGGCATCGTCACCCGTAGGTCCTTGACCGGGGCGCCGTGCAGTTCGTGGTAGCGGCGCAGACCTCCGGTGACGGAGGCGACGAAGGCGTCGTTGAGTGTGGATCCGACCGCCGCGCCCGCCGCCTTCAGGTCGTCGAGGTCGACCTCGATCATGTCGAGATGCCGTCCGAGGCCGCGCCGGTGCATGACCGGCGACAGGGTGTCTGCGACAGGCATGACGAACCGGCCGAGCGAGCTGGCGGTGGCCACCGCGTCGAGTGTGGTGCGCACGGGGTGCCGCACCGTCGTGGTCGCGGCGGGCACGATCCGACCCACGCCGTCCCGGGCCGCCGAGACCGCGCTCCGCAGTGAGCGGGATAGTGCCTCCCGGGTCAGCTCCGGACCACTGGGCTCGGGCTCGGGCCCAAGATCCTCCACCGGTTCCACCGGCCCCGGCTCGCGAGTCGTCTCGAACAGGAGGAAGCCGAGTTGGACCGCACCGATCCCGTCGGTGAGCGAGTGGTGGAGCTTGAGCACCAGAGCCGCCCGGTCACCCTCCAGTCCCTCGATCAGGGTCATGGCCCACAGGGGACGACTGGGGTCGAACTCGGTCATCGCCTCGGCCCGGGCGAACTCGACCACCGTCCGCGCCGTGTGCGGATACGGGGCGTCGATACGCCGCAGGTGGAGGGAGAGGTCGAGATCGCAATCGACCCACCGTGGCGTGGTGAACAATCCGGGAGGACGCACCGGGCGTTGGCGGAACCGCGGTGCGATCCGCGTCGCCCGGTCGAGCCGGGCGGTCAGCACCTCGAGGTCCGGCCGGACATCCAGCCAGGTCACCCCCACGATGGTGGACCGCATACCGGGGTCGTGCTCCATGTTCCAGGCGAGCGCATCACTGTGGCGCATGAACTGGTCGTCGTAACGTGCCATGGTCCCTCCTCCCACGCGTGGGTGAACCTACGACGGCTCCGCGGCCGTGGGCAGGGCCGAAGGTCTCAATTCGCCAATAGCCCCCTGACCAGGGGATCCACGGCGGCTTGTCGGCCTCCCCTACCGACCGGTAGATTCGTGGTCTCGTGTTTCGCTCCGGATCGACCCCACTGACGGGGCCAGACGCAGCGAGGCGGGCCCGTCGAGTGCTCCGGGCCCTGTGCCTCCCCCTGCTCGTGGTCGCCGCGTCCCTGCCCCTGGGGTCAGCGCTGCGGTCCGCGGGCGCCGACACCATCGGCAACCTCCAGACCGAAGCCGCGACGGTGTCCCAGCGCCTGGTGCTCGAGCAGCTCCAGGTCGACGCCGCACGACAGGAGACATCGGTGGCATCGGCCAAGGTGTCCGCCGACGCCCAGGCCATCGCCCAACTCAACCAGCAGCTTGCCGCCGACCAGCGTGACCTCGCCCAGCACCTGCGCGTCGTCCAGAGCCAGGCCATCCAGTCCTACATCGACTCGGGGGCGGACTCGTCGAGCAGCGACACCACGCTGTTCGCCGGCGGCTCGGCACGTGCGCAGGCAGCCAGCGAGTACGCCAGTCTGGCCGTCGGGAACATCACGACGCAGATGGACCAACTGCACACGGCCCAGCACGCGCTGCAGGCGCAGGAGTCGGCCCTCCAGACCCGTCAGGCCGAGGACAGGGCCGACCAGGCACGCCAGTCCGCTGCCCTCGACCAGGCGGATGCCGCAGCAACCGCGCTCCAGGACCAGCAGGCCCAGGTGACCGGCCAGCTGGCCGCCGCCGTGTCCGCACAGCAGGCGGCGCAGGCCCGGGCGGCGGCTGCGGCCGTGGCCAAGGTCCCGAAACACACGGCTCCCACGACCACGTCGGCCACCATCGCCACCCAGGCCACGACCACGGTCAGCGCCCCGTCCGGCGGTGGCAGCGACCCGACGCCGACGGCGCCCGCCTCCAACGGCGACCCCTATCCCAACCTTCCCGACCCGGTACTCAACGCATTCCTGACGTGTGTGGTCCAGGCCGAGTCCGGGGGCGACTACAGCGTCGTCTCGCCCAACGGCCTCTACATGGGCGCCTTCCAGTTCAGCCAACCCACGTGGAACACGGCCGCCTCGGCCGCCGGCCTCGGCCTCCTGGTCGGCGTGCCGCCGAACGAGGCGACCAGGGCCGAGCAGGACACCGTAGCGGTCACCCTCTACGCGCTCGACGGCCAGCAACCGTGGTTGGGCGACCGCTGCAGCTGACCGGGACCGGCCACGAGTCCTGTTCGCAACGGACCTCGTCGTTCACCTGAGGCTGCACCCTCCCGACGAGGCGCACGCGTCGCACGCCTCGGCCCGACCGGCCGAATGCTCGAGGCACCGGGCCACCCGTCGCTCCACCAGATCCAGCAGGAGCGGGTCGGGCCCGAGTGGCGCGGCCACCAGCCACCGGATCCCAGGATGCCGGGCTGCCGCCTCGGCGGTGCGGGCCGGGATGTCGCGGTCCCAGTGGTTGCCCGGGCCGAGGAACCACGGCGCAACGGCGACGGTCGTGGCGCCCCGGGCGACACAGTCGTCGAATGCCGTGGCGATCGACGGCTCACCGAGCTCCATGTGCGCGGGCTCCACGACCGGGTAGGGCAGCAGGTCCGCCGAGGACCGGATGAACTCCTCGAACGACGCGTTGGACCCGGCGCGGCGCGAGCCGTGGTCGACGACCACGACGGCCACCACGTCCGCACCTCGTCCGTCGTCCGACTGTCCATCGAGTGCCGATCCCATCAGGTCAACACTACGACGGGCCCACTGGGCGGCGACCGGGAGACCGCCACGACGTGCGCTCAACCGGTGCCCACGACGTGTGCCCGTTCCAGCTCGAGCAGGAGCGTCTTGCGGTCCGCTCCCCCGCCGTAGCCGCCGAGGCCACCGTCGGCGGCGATGACCCGGTGGCACGGCACGATCAGCGCCACCGGATTGCGACCGTTCGCGGATCCGACGGCCCGCGCCGCCTGAGGATTGCCGACCCGACGTGCCAGTTCGCCGTAGCTGATGGTCTGCCCGTAGGGGATGGCACCCAGCTGGGTCCACACGGCCCGCTGGAACGCCGTCCCCGTCAGGTCCAGGGGGAGGTCGAACGCGGTCCGCTGGCCGGCGAAGTACTCGCCGAGCTGCGCCACCACGTCCGCGAACGCCGTGTCGTCCCGCAGGCTGCCCGGTGGGAGATCGATGGCGTGGGCCTGGTGGTGCATCACCAGGTTCGTCAGGCGACCACCGCGGGACATCAGGGTGAGTGGACCGATGGGGCTGTCGGCGACGGTGTAGCGCGTCAGGGTGACGGTGATGTCAGGCACGGGAGGACTCCTTCTGCGCCATGGCGGCACATCGATCGGTGGTGATGGGGACCTGGGGAGGACGGGGGCGGTCCGCAGGCGGAGGCCAACGGTTGACCGGGTGGTCCGTTGCCGCCCAGAGGTGCTGGACGGCATAGGCGCGCCACGGCCGCCACGACTCGGCATGCGCACGGAGGTCGTTGGGAGCCGTGGGGAGCCCGATGCGTCCGGCGCCACGGCGCACACCGAGATCGCCGTCCGGGAAGGCATCCGGTTCACCCAGGGCCCGCATGGCCACCATCTCGACCGTCCATGGTCCGATGCCGGGTAGTTCGGCGAGCACGGCACGGGATCGGGACCGATCGGCACCGGGACCAAGGTCGAGCCGCCCCGAGGTCAGCGCATCCGTCAGGGCGACCAGTGTGCGACGACGTGCAGCGGGCAGCGCGGGCTCGGCCCCCTCCAGGCGGTCGGGCGTCGGGAAGAGATGGGTGAGCGTGCCCGAGTGGTCGGTGATCGGCTCGCCGCAGGCGATGACCAGACCGGCGGCCACCGTCCGCGCCGCGGCGGTCGACACCTGCTGGCCGAGGATCGCCCGCACCGCGAACTCCGAGCCGTCAACCGTGCGCGGGACACGCCGCCCCGGAGCAGTCGCGATGTGGCGCGCGAGGAACGGGTCGGCGCCGAGGGCGCGGTCGACCGCCTCGGGGTCGGCGTCGAGGTCGAGCAGCCGCCGACAGCGGGCGATGGCTGCCGTCAGGTCGGCCACATCGGTCAGGTCGAGCCGGCAGGCGATGTGATCGGGCGTGGGCGTCAATGCCACCACCCCTGGACCGTGGGTCAGTCGGAGCGTCCGCCGGTAGGTGGCACCCACCACTTCCTCGACCCCGGGCACCGCGGTGGCAGCGAGGTGGCCGAACAGGTTGTCGGCCAGGAAGGGCCGGCGGAACGGGAGCCGCACGTGCACGGTGCCGGTGGTCGATCCGGCGGACGTGGCCGCCCGGCGGGCGCGCAGGGCCGTGGGAGCCACCCCGAACACGGCACGGACGGTGTCGTTGAACTGCCGGATGCTGGCAAAGCCCGCGGCGAAGGCCACCTCGGCCATCGGCAACGCCGTGGTCTCGATCAGGACCCGCGCCGTCTGGGCCCGCTGGGCCCTGGCCAGCGCCACCGGACCGGCTCCGACCTCCGCCACGAGCAGGCGCTCGACGTGTCGGACGCTGTAGCCGAGCTCGGCGGCCAGGCCCGGCACTCCGGACCGGTCGATGACGCCGTCACCGATGAGGCGCATGGCCCGGGCGACCACGTCAGCCCTGGCATCCCACTGCGGCGACCCCGGCGTGGCGTCGGGACGGCAGCGCTTGCAGGCACGGAAGCCGGCCCGTTGGGCAGCCGCCGCCGTCGGTAGGAAGCGGACGTTGCGCCGGATCGGCGTGCGGGCCGGGCAGCTCGGGCGACAGTAGATCCCCGTCGACCGCACCGCCGTCACGAACCATCCGTCGAAACGGGCGTCACGCGACTGCACGGCGAGGTAGCAGCGGTCGGGATCGTCGTGCACGGAACCAGTGTGGCCGATCCATCGTCCGGGTACTAGCGGAATTGCGACATGGCAGTGACGGCACGGATGCCGCGTCCACCGACGCGGCGACACGGGCACGGATAGGTTCGCGGGGACGTACGGACGGAGCGGTGCCAGGGGGGCGATCATGAACGACGGAGAACAGGGGCACCGGATCCCACGGACGCGACGGCTCGGGCCGACCTCGCTACTCCTCGGGCTGGCAGTCGTGGTGGCGTCACCACTGGTCACCCCCACCGGACCGGCTGCGGCCGCGACCACGCCGGTCAGCGCCGCGGCGCCCTATCTGGCACTCGGCTGGGGGGATCCTCCCGACCCGACCACCGTGATGGCTGCCACCGGTGTCCGCGACTTCACCCTGGCCTTCCTGCTGTCCGGCAAGGGATGCTCGCCGAAATGGGACGGCACCCGACCCTTGCTCGGCGGGAGTGACGCGGCCTCGATCGCCACCATCCGCGCCGCCGGCGGCGACGTGTCGGCGTCGTTCGGGGGTTGGTCGGGCCGCAAACTCGGCACCGCGTGCACCACCCCGGCCACCCTGGCCGCCGCCTACGAACAGGTCATCAACGCCTACGGACTGCACGCCATCGACGTCGACATCGAGCACAACGAATTCACCAGTGCGAAAACGCGGCTCCGTGTCGTCACGGCACTCCGCCAGGTCCAGCTCGACGACCCCACGGTCGAGATCACCATCACCTTCGGCACGACCCCCACCGGTCCCGACGCCCACGGCCGAAGCCTGCTGGCCGACGCGGCCGGCGTGGGACTCCAGCCGTATGCGTGGACCATCATGCCCTTCGACTTCGGGACCCCGGAGTCGGACATGGGCGCCGCCAGCGTCGCCGCCGCCGAGGGCCTCCACGCCGACCTCATGACCACGTACGACGTGGACTCGGCCACCGCCTATGCCCACATGGGCATCTCCTCGATGAACGGGGTGACCGACGAGTCCGACGAGACCGTCAGCGTGGCCGACTACCAGACCATCCTCGCCTACGCGACCAGCCATCACCTCGCCCGGGTCACCTTCTGGATGCTCGACCGGGACCGCTCGTGCCCCGCAGGCACGGATCCAGGCAACTCGTGCAGTGGCATCGCCCAGACACCGTGGGAGTTCAGCGCGCTGACCGCCGGCTATACCGGCTGAGCTGCGCCGTGCACATCCTCACCACCGTTCCGGTCCCGGAGCTCGCCACGGCCGGTGAGCTGTTCGCCGAGCTCGAGGCCGCCGGGTTCGACGGGGCATGCACGTTCGAGACACGGCACGACCCCTTCCTGCCACTGGTTCTGGCCGCCGACCGCACCACCACCCTGCAGCTCGGGACCGCCATCGCCATCGCCTTCGCCCGCACCCCGATGCTGGTGGCCACCGTGGCCCGCGATCTGCAGGACGCGTCGGGTGGACGATTCACCCTGGGGCTCGGCACCCAGGTCCGCCCCCACATCGAGCGCCGGTACTCGATGCCGTGGTCACGACCGGCCGCCCGCCTGCGGGAGCTGGTGACCGCCGTCCGCGCCATCTGGGACGCATGGGACGGAGGAGGACCGCTCGACTTCCGGGGCGAGTTCTACACCCACACCCTGATGCCACCGGCCTTCGACCCGGGGCCGGGGGCACACCGCCATCCGCCCATCCGCCTCGGCGCCGTGGGTCCGCACCTGACGCGCATGGCGGCCGAGGTGGCCGACGGGATCCTGGTCCACCCCTTCGCCACCCGGGAGTCGCTGGTCCAACTCACCCTGCCCACCATCGCCGAGGGGCTGGCCACCGCAGGACGGGATCGGTCGGCACTCGAAGTGGCCGTGGTCGTGATGATCGCCACCGGCGACACCGGGGCCGAACTCGACGAGGCCGTCGCCACGGTGCGGGGACAGCTGGCCTTCTACGGTTCGACCCCGGCCTACGCGCGGGTGCTGGAGTGCAACGGGTGGGAAGGGCTCCATCCCCGGCTCAACGCCCTTTCCAAGGAGGGTCGGTGGGACGACATGGCGGACCTCGTGACCGACGAGATGGTCGAGTCCATCGCCGTCGTCGGCCGGCGGGACGAGATCGCTCCGCAGGTCCGGGCCAAGGTCGCCGGTGTGGCCGACACGGTCAGCCTCGAGTGCACCCGGCGCCCCGACCCCTGGCACTTCGGCGACATCGGTCGGGCGCTCCGGACCGACGGCTGACCACCCCTAGGACTCGTCGGCCGCCCGCCAGCAGTACCACGCCACCAGGCTCCGGTAGGGCCGGAACGGCTCGCCCAGGCCATGGAGGTCCTTCGGATCGGGCAGTGCATCCATCCCCCAGGCCCGCGCGTATCCGGCACGGACGCCGTAGTCCCCTGTAGGCCAGACGTCGAGCCGGCTCAGGGCAGTCATCAGGAACATCTGTGCCGTCCACGGGCCGATCCCCCGCACCACCGTGAGGTGGGCCACCACGTCCTCATCCGGAAGGCGCCCCAGGCGTTCGAGTGCGACCTCCCCCGATGCCACCTTGTCGGCCAGGTCCAGGAGGGACGCCGTCTTGGCCCCGCTCAGCCCGCAGGCACGCAACTCGACCTCCGGGGTGGCGAGGACGCGCTCGGCGGTCACGGTCCCACCCAGGGCCCCGACCATCCGGCCGTGGATCGACGCGGCGGCCCGACCGGCCAACTGCTGGTAGACGATGCCACGGGCCAGGTGGTCGAAGCGCTGATCGACCGGCACCCGTCGGCGGGGAGGCGGCGGGCCGTGTCGCTCGATGAGGCGGGCGAGCACCGGATCGGCCGCGGCCAGTTCGTCCACGGCGGTGGTCAGTGGGCGCGTCGGCACCTCGCGATGATGCCAGCCCGATGCGACCCCTGGTGCCGGGCATAGGCTGCTGCCGGTAGCGCGGCGACCGACGAGCACGGAGGACACAGCATGGAAGGCGACGTCGTATCGGTGGAGCGGATCATCCCGGCAGGCCCGGCGGCGATCTTCGCCGTGGTGTCGGATGCCTCCCGGCATCCTCAGATCGACGGCTCCGGCACCGTCCGACAGCTCAAGCCCGAGGCACCGCACGTGCTCGAACTCGGATCCAAATTCGGGATGTCGATGAAGATGGGCGTCGGTTACTCGATGGAGTCGACGGTCATCGAGTACGAAGCGGGCAGGCGTATCGCCTGGCAGAGCCGGCCACCCGGGTTCGTGGGCAAATTCGTGGCCGGACGCATCTGGCGCTATGAGCTCGAGCCCGTCGAGGGCGGCACGCTCGTCCGTGAGAGCTGGGACATCAGCCAGGACCACCAGCGGGCGCTGCTCCGACTCGGAGGGCTCCCCGCCAAGACCGCAGGGAACATGACCACGACACTCGAGCGCATCGACAAGATCGTCACGGCGACCTGAGTGCCGGCACCCGTCCGGAACACCCGTTCCGGTGGATCCCGGCCGACAGGCGACCGCGGGTGGAAGAAACCCCGTCGGCGCGGTGTTGAGTAGAGCATGACCACGCTCTCGGTACTCGATCTCGCCACGGTGGCCCAGGGTTCGACCGCGGCCGATGCCCTGGCGGACACCACCCGGCTGGCCCGGACCGTCGAGTCCCTCGGCTACCACCGCATCTGGGTGGCCGAGCACCACGGAATGCCGTCGGTGGCCAGCTCCGCCCCGGCCGTCCTCGTGGGCCATCTCGCCGACGCCACGACGACACTGCGGGTGGGGGCCGGCGGGGTCATGTTGCCGAACCACGCCCCGCTGGTGGTGGCCGAGCAGTTCGCGACGCTCGAGGCCCTCCACCCCGGCCGGATCGACCTGGGTCTCGGACGTGCGCCCGGAACGGATCCCGCGACGGCCAGGGCACTGCGTCGGAGCGCCGACGTCGGCGCCGAGCACTTTCCCGAGGACGTCGTGGAGCTCATCAACTACCTGGTCCCCTCCGACGGGCCGCCGACGACGCCGGCGCCGATGCCCGGACGTGGCTACCTCCCCCAGGTCTGGCTCCTCGGGTCCTCGACGTTCAGCGCCCAGCTGGCGGGTCTCCTCGGACTCCCGTTCAGCTTCGCCTTCCACTTCGCTCCGGCGCTGGTGGACGAGGCCGTCGCCCTCTACCGCTCCAACTTCCGTCACACCGGCCTCCTGGCCGAGCCGTACGTGATGGTGGCTGCTTCGGCCCTCTGTGCCGACACCGACGACGAGGCGCGCTTCCTCGCGGGCCCGTCCGCACTGGCGATGCTGCACCTGCGGACCGGACGTCCGTCCCCGGTGGTCACCCCCGGGGAAGCCGCCGCGTATCCCTACACACCCGAGGAACGGGCACTTGTCGAGGCCCTGACCGCAGACCACGTGGTAGGTGACCCCGAGACCGTGCACCGGGGGCTCGCCGCGCTGGTCGAGCGCACCGGGGCAGATGAGCTGATGCTGTCCACCCGGGCCCATGACCTGGCTACGCGGTCGAACTCACTCGCCCTGGTGGCCGAACGGTGGGGACTGCTGGCCGACGCCGCCTGACCGGCTGGCGTACCCGGGTCAGCCCGAGGGCGACCTGGCGGGGGATCCCTCAGAGGCCGGCTACCCGGGGCAGGACCTCCTCGCCCAGTAGCGCCAGATGGTCGAGGTCGGCCAGGTCGAGGACCTGCAGGTAGGTGCGCGAGGCCCCGATCGCCGCGAAGCGCCCGAGTTTCCCCACGAGGTCATCGGGGGTCCCGCACAGGCCGTTGGTCCGCAGTTCGTCGACCTCGCGGCCGATGGCAGCGGCACGCCGGGCGATCTCCTCGTCGTCCCGACCGCAGCACACCACCTGGGCAACCGACAGGGTCAGTGTTTCCGGATCTCGGCCGAGCCCGCGGCATGCGTCACGTACCACCTCGAACTGTCGACCTGAGTCCTCGATCGAGCGGAACGCCATGTTGAACTCGGCGGCATAGGTGGCCGCCAGGCGCGGCGTGCGCTTCGGGCCTCCACCGCCCACGATGACCGGCGGGCCCGGGCGCTGGACCGGCTTGGGGAGTGCCGGGCTGTCCTCCAGGAGGTAGTGGGCGCCCGCGAACGAGAAGTTGGCTCCGTCAGGTGCCGACCACAGCCCGGTGATGACGGCGAGCTGTTCCTCCAGCCGCTCGAACCGCTCACCCAGCGGGGGGAAGGGGATCCCATAGGCGGTGTGCTCCGCCTCGTACCAACCGGCCCCGATGCCCAGCTCGACCCGGCCGCCGCTCATGGCGTCGACCTGGGCGACGCTGATGGCCAACGGGCCGGGCAGCCGGAAGGTGGCCGCGGTGACCAGGGTGCCGAGGCGGATGGTCCTCGTCTCCCGGGCGATGCCGGCCAGCGTCAACCAGGCGTCCGTCGGGCCGGGGCGACCGCCGCCATCGCCCATGACCAGGTAGTGGTCGCTGCGGAAGAAGGCGTCGAAGCCGTGGCGCTCGGCGGCCTGGGCCACGGCCAGCAGCTCGTCGTAGGAGGCGCCCTGTTGGGGTTCGGTGAAGATGCGGAGGTCCATGCCTCCGGTTCTAGCCGGGTCGCACCTCCGACGCACCCGATGCCGGCCCCCGGGTCAGCCGATCGACAGGCCCTCGCCCACGAAGCCCTCGTCGATCTCGGCGTCGGACGAGCCGACCTCGCCCATCGACATGGCCAGGTCCTCGCTCGGCCGCTCGAGGCCCGAGGCCGACCGCAGCGGCAGCTGCTTGAGGAAGAGCGAGGCGACGAGCATGAGGATGGCGATGGGCACCCCGACCAGGAACACCGTGTGCAGCGACCGCACGAAGGAGTCGAGGATGCCGTGTTGGACATGGGGCGGGAAGGCGTGGAGGTCCGCCGGGCTCATGGCGAAATTGCCCTGGACATGGATGCCTGCCGCGGCGGCACCGGGAACCAGCACCGGGATCCAGTGGCTCAGTCCGCCGATGAAGATGGCCCCGAACAGCGAGGTGCCGAAGGCGCCTCCGAGCGAGCGGAAGAACGTGACCGCCGCGGTGCCCGTGCCGATCGAGTCGGACGGCACGGCGTTCTGCGTCGCCAGGATCATGATCTGCATCGTCATGCCCATGCCCGCGCCGAGGACGACGACGTACAGGCTCATCGTCAGGTGGGAGGTGTGGAGGCCGAGGTGGGAGAGCAGCCACATCCCGATGATGACGAGGGTGGAGCCCACGATCGGCATGGGCTTGTAGACCCCGGTGCGCGTGACGATCTGTCCCGACGCGATCGACGAGGCGAGCAGGCCGAGCATCAGGGGGACCATCAGGAGCCCGGACACCGTGGGCGACACCCCGTCGACCAGCTGCAGGTAGAGGGGGAGGTAGATGATGGCCCCGAACATCACCATCGACAGAAGGAAGCTGACGGTCGAGGCGGTGCGGAACACGCCGATGCGGAAGAGCGACGGCGGGAGGATCGGCTCGGCCGCATGGTGCTCCCACACCACGAAGGTGCCGACGAAGGCCACCGACACCAGTCCCATGGAGATGATGATCGGGGAACCCCAGGCGTACTGGGTGCCACCCCACACCGTCACCAGCAGCGCCGAGGTGATCCCCACCATCATGAGGCCGGCGCCGAGGAAGTCGATGCGGTGGGACTGGCGGCGGAAGGGGAGCTTCAGCACGACGGAGGTCACGATCAGGGCCACGATGCCGATGGGCAGGTTGATGTAGAAGATCCACCGCCAGGACAGGTGCTCGGTGAAGACCCCGCCCAGGAGCGGTCCGGCGATCGAGGAGAGGGCGAACGTGGCGCCGAAGTAGCCCTGGTAGCGACCCCGCTCCCGAGGCGAGACCACGTCGGCGATGATCGTCATGGCCATCGCCATCAGCCCGCCGGCGCCGAGACCCTGGACCCCCCGGAAGGCGATCAGCTGGAACATGTTCTGACTGAGCCCGGCCAGTGCCGAGCCGACCAGGAAGATCACGATGGCGAACTGGAAGATGCCCTTGCGGCCGAACTGGTCGGACAGCTTCCCATAGAGGGGGGTGGAGATCGTCGACGTCAGCAGGTAGGCCGTCACCACCCAGCTCATGTGGTTGAGCCCGTGGAGGCTGTTGACGATCGTCGGGAGTGCGGTGCCCACGATGGTCTGGTCGAGTGCCGCCAGGAACATCCCCAGCATCAGCCCGCTGAACACGATCATGATCTGCCGGTGCGTCAGGGCCACGACCGGCCCCCCGCCCGGTGCGGCCACGGTGGCATCGCTGCTTCCGGGTTCGGCTCCGACGGCCGTGCCGTCCGCCTGCTCGCCCTTCGTGCCGGCGTCGATGGTCATCGGTCCCCCTCGTCGTTCGTCTCCGACGTCTGCCCGGCGCCCGAAGCCGCTCGGGTGTCGTGCAGGCCGGCGCCGAGGCGCAGCAGCCCGCTGGCGAGCGCGATGCGCTCCTCGTCGGTCCAGTCGGCGATGGCCCGGGCGAGCACCCGGCGCCGAGACTCGGACACCGCTTCCAGTACCGACCGACCGCGCTCGGTCAGGCTGAGCAGCACCGCCCGACCGTCGGCCGGGTCGGGGGTACGGCCGATGAGGCCGGCCGCGACCAGGTCACGGATCTGCCGGCTGATGGTCGACAGGTCGAGTTCCACCGTGGACGCGAGGTCCGACAGCCGGGCCGGCTGCGCCTCCGACACCCGCACGAGGACCCAGTAGCCGGTGCGGCTCACGGCGGATCCGTCGGGCAGGGCGTCGTGGGGCACCTCCAGCCGGAGGATCGCGCGACCCACCTGGGTCAGCGACCGCTCCAGACCCGCCGACACGCGAGCCGGTGGAGCGGGAGTGGGAGGTGCGGCGGTATCGGTCGTCGGTCTGGCCATCGGTACCTCTGATGCTCGATCGGGCGTCTGACTGGTGCGGCGGGTCACGGACGGTCGGGGGCGGTCAACCGCTCCCCGCCAGCTAGCTGCTTGCAACAAGCAACTATATCAGGGCCGCTCCCGGGCGCAACCCGTGATGTCGGTGGTCGGGCGACCGTCACGCAGCTGGGAGCGCCCGGCCCACGGCCAGGACACCGACGACGTGCGCCCCGCCCAACCGGAGCGTGGCGGCGGCCGACTGCGAGCGGGCCCCGGTGGTGACGCTGTCGTCGAAGACCAGTACGGGCAGGCCGTCGAGACCGGCCCGATCGACGCCGGGGAGCAGGGCGAACCCGTTGCGACAGGCGGCGAGGTGGTCCGCGGTGCCGCTCCCCCGGCTCAGGAGGTCGAGATGGACTCCGGCCAGTGTCGGCACCTCGTCCAACAACGCCCCGGCCGGAGGCGGTCCCGCACGGCGTGTGGACGGGACGGGCGCCACGACCGACCAGGCCCCGAACCGGTCGACGAGCGCCGCAGTGTTGTGATCCAGCCAGTCGTCGAGCGTGCGGGCGATCACTCCTCGGTGGAGGGCCCGCAGCCTGGCCGTCGGGGCGTCCTTGTACCCACGGAGGCGGAGGTGACCGGCGTCACCCAGCCGGTAGTCAGCGGCGGCGACCGTGGGCACCAGGGGCAGGCCCAGCTGCCGGGCCACGACGCGGCAGCAGAAGCAGACCGGAGTCGGCCGGCGGATCTGTCGACCGCAGACGCGACACGGCATGGTGGGACAGTCGGTGACCGGTGGGTCGCCCACCTGCTGCGTGTGATGTGGCGGCTCGCGGCGCACGTCGCTCCCGATTCGTCCGGTGGGATGCCGATGGATCCTGGGCGGCGTCCTGCCGCGAGTGCCGCCGTGGGCCGTGCGTCAGGCGGTCGTCGGCTGCGCGTCGTCCGGCCGGTGCAGCAGGAAGGTTCCGGTCGACCGGCTGACCAACTGGCCGTCGGCGTCCGACACGGACGCCTCGGCGTACGCCACCTGCCTGGCCATCCGGACCACGTCGCCCCGCAGGACGTAGCTTCCGCCCTCGAGCGCCGGGCGCATCGTCTCGATCTTCATCTCGAGGGTGGCCCGCGTCCGCGATTTCCCGGGCAGGGCCGCGTTGATGGCGAAGTTCATGGCCGCATCGAGGAGGAGACCGTGCACCCCGGCCTGGACGATCCCGTGCGGGTTGCAGGCAGGACGGGGCGGCGTGAAGGTGCCGGTGACCCACCCGAGGTCCTCGCCATCGACCCCGTAGTCGTCGAACGACCCACCTACCGTGGCGATGAGCTCCATCCCGCCGTCGCCCAGCCAGCGGTCCATGTCCTTGATCCGACCTGTCATGCCGCAGACCGTAGCCCCGGGCTGGTACGCCCAACGCTGTGGCCGCTCCCGACCCGTCCCGGTAGTCTGTGCGAGCGGCGACCACCGTGGACGCCCGGCGGGCTGGGCCCGCAGCAACAGCGACCGAGCAAGGCCGGCAGGGACCCTCCGCCGGACCTCGGAAGGAGACGCAACCATGGCTGAGGCCCTCATCATCGACGCCGTCCGCACCCCCGGGGGCAAGCGCAACGGCAAGCTTCGCAACTGGCACGCTGCAGACCTCGGCTCCGAGGCCCTGAAGGCCCTCGTCGAGCGCAATGACTTCGACCCCGCCCTGGTCGACGACGTGATCATGGGCTGTGTCATGCAGGTGGGCGAGCAGTCGCTCAACGTCGGACGCAACGCCGTACTCGCCGCCGGCTACCCCGAGTCGGTCCCGGCCACCACGATCGACCGTCAGTGCGGCTCGAGCCAGCAGGCCCTCCACTTCGGCGCCCAGGGTGTGATGGCGGGTGCCTACGACGTGGTCATCGGCGGCGGCGTCGAGGTCATGTCCCGCACCCCCATGGGGTCCTCGGTCGTCCGCGAACTGGGCTTCCCCTTCGGCCCCCGGGCGATGGACCGGTACAAGCCGCGCGGCGGGCTCGTCAGCCAGGGTGAAGGCGCCGAGCTCATCGCCGAGCAGTGGGGTCTCAGCCGCGAGGACCTGGACGCGTTCTCGGCCGAGTCCCACCGGCGGGCCGCCCAGGCGACCGCCGAGGGTCGCTTCGAGCGGGAGATCATCCCGGTGGCCATCAAGGACGACGACCGCCAGGACACCGACGAGTTCATCTCCACCGACGAGGGCATCCGCCCCGACTCCTCGGTGGAGACCCTGGCCAAGCTGAAGCCGGCGTTCCGCCCCGACAACGGCAAGATCACCGCCGGCAACTCGTCGCAGATCACCGACGGCGCCTCCGGGGTCCTGATCATGAGCGAGGCCAAGGCCTCGTCCCTCGGCCTGACCCCCCGTGCCCGGTTCCACTCGTTCGCGGTGGCGGGTAGCGACCCCATCACCATGCTGACCGGACCGATCCCGGCCACGAAGATCGCCCTCGAGCGTGGTGGGCTGACGCTGGACGACATCGACGTGATCGAGATCAACGAGGCGTTCGCCTCCGTGCCCCTGGCCTGGGCCAAGGAGTTCGGAGCCGACATGTCCAAGGTCAACGTGAACGGCGGCGCCATCGCCCTCGGCCACCCGCTGGGCGCCTCCGGGGCCAAGCTCATGGCCACGCTGCTCAACGAGCTGGAGCGCACCGACGGGCGGTACGGACTACTCACGATGTGCGAGGGCGGCGGCATGGCCAACGCCACCATCATCGAGCGCCTGGGCTGAGCGGTGGGCCCTCCGGGGCCCGGTCGGCGACTGCCTGCAGCGGAGGCCGGCCCTCCGGGGCCGGCCTCCGGCGTATCCGGCGCCGGGCGCGGTCGTGCCCTCGGGCTAGTGGTACCGCGTGGCGAGGATCAGGCCGACGAAGATGAACCCGATGGCCGCCACCAGCCAGATGTTGTTGACCCCACCGGGCAGCAGGTTGGCGTAGTTCAGGATCACCACCAGGACCCCGAGTGCGAACATGGCGATGACCAGGAGGCCGAACCACTTCGGGCTGGCCTTGGTCCGCCGGTCGATCGGCGGCGTGTACCGGTTGGACTGGATCGATCCCGAGCCGGCCGCTCCGCCCTTGGCCGCCGGGGTCACGCGCCCGCTGCTCTTCTTCTGCGCCCGGCCGGGCCCCCGCTCGCTGGTCGTTGCCATGGGCGAAGGATAGCCAGTGCCGGCCTGCCGGGGTGCCCGGGCGGCCACGCCTTCGGCCGCCCGGTACGATCAGGTCCCCATGGCGACCCGTGTACTGGTGATCGACAACTACGACTCGTTCGTCTACAACCTCGTCCAGGAGCTGGGCGAGCTCGGCGCCGAACCCGTCGTCCACCGCAACGATGCCATCGACATCGACGGCATCCGGGCCGCGGCGCCGGATGCCGTCCTGATCTCTCCCGGGCCCGGCCGTCCCGAGGACGCCGGGATCTCCCTGGCGGTCATCGAGGAGCTGGCCGGCGAACTGCCCATCCTCGGGGTGTGCCTCGGCCACCAGGCCATCGGTCAGGCCTTCGGCGGCGAGGTGGTCCGGGCGCCCACGCTCATGCACGGCAAGACCTCGGCCATCCACCACGACGGCACCGGCGTCTTCGCCGGACTCCCGGACCCGATGACCGCCACCCGGTACCACTCCCTGGTGGTCGAGCCCTCGAGCGTGCCCGACGTGCTCGAGGTGACGGCCCGTTCGTCGGACGGTGTGATCATGGGACTACGCCACCGCACACTCGCCATCGAGGGCGTCCAGTTCCACCCGGAGTCGTTGCTCACCCCGGAGGGTCCGTCACTCCTGGCCAACTTCCTGGCGATGGCCGCAGGCGCCTCCGTCTAACGGCGCGCCTTGGCGGGCTGCTTCTGACTGTTCCCACCACCACCACCGCCCTTGGGCGGAGCAAGGGTGGTGGTGGTGGTGCTCGTGGTCGTGGTGGTCGATGTGGAGGTGGTGGTCGTCGTGGCCGGCGGGCCGGACGACACCGCGATGTCGACGGAGCTACCCGGGGTCACGCTCGCCCCCGTCCCGGGGTTGGACGACACGACGATGCCCGGCGCATACTGGCTCGATGCGACAGAGGTGACGTTCCCCACCACCAGCCCGGCGCCGGCCAGGGTCTGACCGGCGACGGCCTGCGACAGGCCCACCAGGGAGGGCACGATGGCGTTGGCCGGGCCCGACGAGACGGTCAGTGTGACGGCCGAGCCCTGATTCACCTTGGTGCCGGAACTCGGGTTCGTGCTGAGCACCGTCCCTTGCTGGGCCGAACTGGTCTTATTCACGATGGTGGCCGTCAACCCTGCGCTCTGCAGGATGGCCGTGGCGTTGGCCTGGGTGGTGTTGGTCAGGCCCTCCGGTACGGTCACCTGGACCGGTGGCGCCAAGGCGGCCACCTTCAGCGTGATCGTGTCGCCCTTCTTGACCAGGCTGTCCGGTGACGGATCGGTGGAGATGACCGTGCCCGGCGTGTCACTCGAGATCTGCTGGACCTGCGTGACGCTGAGGCCGTCGGACCGCAGGGTGGCCGTGGCCACCGCCTGCTGCTGGCCGACCACGTTCGGCAGGTTGAACGAGGAGGATCCGCCCAGGTAGCCGAGGTTGCGGGCGAAGAAGTAGCCGGCGACGAGCAGGATCACGATGAGGATCCCGAGGATGATGGCGTAGTTGCGGGTGCGGTTGCTGCCCGATTCGTCCGGTGCGTCGCCCTCGGCACCGACGGCCGCCGTGCCTCCGGTGCCGCCCACGGCCCCGACGGCGCGGGTGGCATCCATGCCCGCTGCTGCCGCCACCACGGTGGTGGCGCCGGCCACTCCGATCATGGCGGTGGCCTCGTCCATGGCCTGCACGCTGCGTCCCTCGTTGAAGCGCAGCAGGTCGGCCCGCAGGTCCTCGGCCGTGGCGTACCGGTAGGCCGGGTCCTTGGCCATCGCCTTGAGGATGATCGCCTCGAATGTCGGGGGGATCTGCGGATTCAGTTCGCGGGGCGCCGGCGGGTGGTCACGTACGTGCTTCGACGCGACCGCCACCGGTGAGTCGCCCAGGAACGGCGGCCGGCCGACGACCATCTCGAACAGCACCACGCCGAGCGAGTAGATGTCGCTGCGCGCATCGACCCCGAGGCCTTCGGCCTGCTCAGGTGAGAAATAGGTGGCCGTACCCATGACGGCACCGGTCTGGGTGAGGCTCTCCTCGGTGTTGATCGCCCGGGCGATGCCGAAGTCGGTGACCTTCACCTGGCCGTCGTCGGTGATGAGGACGTTGCCGGGCTTGACGTCGCGGTGGACCACGCCGTGCTTGTGGGCATAGCCGAGGGCGGCGGCCACGTGGGAGCCGATGTCGGCGGTGCGCTCGGGTGAGAGCGGACCCGCCGACTTGAGGATCGACGAGAGTGGGCGACCGTCGATGAACTCCATCACGATGAAGTACGTCCCGGTGTCCTCACCCCAGTCGAAGACCGGCACGATGTTCGGGTGGGAGAGGTTGGCCGCCGCCTGGGCCTCACGGCGGAAACGCTCGACGAACGAGCGGTCCACCGACAGCTCCGGAAAGAGGACCTTCAGGGCCACCGGTCGGTCGAGCAGCCGGTCATGGGCGCGGTACACCTCAGCCATGCCGCCACGCGCGATCAGGTGGTTCAGTTCGTAGCGTTCGGAGAAGACACGCGGCGTCTCGTTGGGATCCATGTGGGTCAAAGCCTATGCCTGCTATCGCTAGGTTCCGGTGTTCTCAATTGCTGGTCCTGCACTGTTCCGCCGCTGCATGACGGCATCATTACGGGGTCTGGGCGAGGGCGTCGCCGAGGATGGTCTTCATCGGAGGACCCGAGACCGTGGCTCCCGTGTCACTGCCCGGCTGATTGGGCACCACGACGGCCACGGCAACCTTGGGGTTGTTGGCCGGGGCGAAGGCGATCATCCAGTCGTTGGTCAGGGTGGCATTGGGGCCGGTCTCCGCGGTACCGGTCTTGGCCGCCACGTCCCACGCCGCCGGGAAGCCGACTTCACTGGCGGTCCCGTCGGTGACGACCGCCTGCATCAGCGAGGTGACGGCGGCAGCCGTCAACGGGTTGGTCGCGGTGAGCCATGGCTTCGGCTGGTACTGGGCCAGCAGGTTGCCGGCGGTGTCATGGATGTCCAGCATCACGTGCGGGGTCATGATCACCCCGCGATTGGCGATTCCAGCAGCGACAAGTCCCATCTGCAGGACCGTGGCGACAACGTTCTGCTGGCCGAACGCGGAGTAGGCCTGTGATGGCTTGTTGGAGTTGAAGCCCGGATCATTTCCTGGATCCGCAGGGAATGACGAGGCGCCCGCTCCGGGCAGATCGATCGGTGGGACCTGGTTGAATCCGAAGGCCTGCGCCTCGGCCGTCAGCGACACGCCGCCGAGCGCCATGCCCAACTGGGCGAAGGCGGTGTCGCACGATGCCGGAAGCGTCTGGGCCAGCACACCACCACAGACTTCAGGGCCGTTCGGGCCGTTGTGACCGTAGTTACAGAGCGGCAGTGGGGACTGCGGCTTGAGGGAGATGCAGCCCACTGCCGGGTAATCGACCTTGGCCAGGGCCGGCTGGTGGTCGTAGACCGCGGCGGAGGTGACCGTCTTGAATGTCGACCCAGGCAGGAACCCACGTTGGAACGTGCGGGACACCAGCGAACTCTGGTCGCTTTGCGGGTCCAGTGCCGCATAGGCGTACTTCTCGGTGGCGACGTTGGGCGATGCAAGGAGTGTCGGGTCGTACGTGGGCGTGCCGTACATGGCCTCGATCGCTCCCGTCTTGACATTGATCACCACTGCCCCGGCTTCAGGTGCATGGGTGCCCACCACCGCCTGGGCGACCTGGTTCTGCAGCGTCGAGGTGACCGTCAGGGTCACGTTGCCGGTCGTCGTCCTGCTCGTGAGCAGATCACCCAGGGTCTTGGCCGGCCTCGTATGGGACTCCAGATAGCTGTTGTACTCGGCCTCGACGCCGGTATTGCCGTAGATGATCGAGTTGAAGCCGACGATCTGGCTGAAGAGCACCGAGGTGTAGGGGTTATAGGTCCGCTGGTACTTGTAGTAGCCGTTCGATGGGACGGAACTGGCCAGCACGACCCCGTCGGCCGACAGGATGTCGCCCCGGGGGTCGTTGCGTTCCACGGCGATGACACGGGGGTTGTTCGACGACGTCGACAGCTCATGGGCCTTGACGATCTGGATGTTGTTGAGCTGGATGAACAGCCCCAGGAAGCAGAGGACGAGCACGACTCCGAGCCAGCGGATGCGACGTTCCATCAGAGAGCCCCTGTCGTCGTCGTCACGGCCCCGGGCAGACTGCCCGTTGTGGGACAGCCCGGGGTCGCCGGATTCTGGGTGCAGACGGTCAGCTTCTGGGTCGTCACCAGGTTCGCAACGTAAGCCCGTGCCGCCTTGAGTGAGTCCTCCTGCACGCCCGTGGCGAGCTGGGTCAGGGTGTAGGGCGGAACGTCAGCGGTGGTGACCTGGGTGTTCTCGACCACGACCGGCTTGTACAGCAGACCTCCGCCGACGCGGCCGTGGTAGATCAGCAGCTCGTTGTTGGAGGTCTGCACGTAATAGGCGTTGGTGTCGTACCAGCGCACCGCGAACCACGCCGCGAACAGGATGCCGGCCAGGATCACGACGAAGAGGACCACCCGGAACGTGATGAGCCGCCGGCCACGTGCCGCCCGGCGGGCCTTGCGGCGGGCCCGCCAACGGTCACGGAATTTCGGCCGGAGCGGCTCCGGGCCGGCCAGGAGTGCGACGTCCTCGTCGTCCGGCCGGTCGGAGCCGGGCTCCGGTGCCGGTTCCTCCTCGGCGGGCAAGGCGCTCTGGAAGTCGGCGGCCACCGCGGCGACGGCCGGCACGTCGGCCTCGTCGGCCTCACCCACCACGACATCGACCACGACGACGGTGATGTTGTCACTCCCACCGTGGGTCCGGGCTGCCCGGACCAGGAGGTCGGCGGCCACCTGTGGGTCGGGAACGGTGGCCAGCACCTCGGCGATCTGCGTCTCGTCGAGCTCGTTCGTGAGGCCGTCGCTGCACAGGACGAACCGGTCGCCACGAGTCGGCTGGATCCGCCACAGGTCGACCGACACCTCGTCGGCCACACCGAGGGCACGGGTCAGGATGTGCCGGTGCGGGTGGACGGCCGCCTCGGCCTCGCTGAGCTCGCCGCTGCGGACCATCTCCTCCGCGAGGCTGTGGTCGACGGTGACCTGCGTGAGTTGGCCGTCGTGGTAGCGGTACGAGCGTGAGTCGCCCACGTTGACCAGGGCGATGACGTCCCGTCCGTCCTCGTTCACCAGAGCCGCCGCCGTCAGGGTCGTTCCCATCCCCCGAAGCTCTGGATTGTCCAGGCTGTGGTCGAACACCACCCCGTTGGCCTCGACGACAGCCTCGGACAGCCCGGCGCCGGTCGGCTTGGAGCCGAAGGCCCTGGTCAGCGAGTCGACGGCCAGTCGGGCCGCCACTTCGCCACCAGCGTGGCCACCCATGCCGTCGGCCACGGCGAACAAGGTCCCGGTCTCGACCGCGAGGTCCTGGTTGACCGATCGGACGAGTCCGGTGTCGGTGGCCGATCCGGAGCGGAGGAGGGTCATGTCAGCGCCCGACCTCGAACACGGTGCCGCCGACCTGGAGGAGATCCCCCTTCTGCAGCTTGGTCCGTTCCTCGATGCGGACGGTGTTGACCCAGGTTCCGTTCGTCGAGGCCAGGTCCTCGACCCACAGGTCACCATCCAGGCGGAAGAGGCGGGCGTGCAGGTTGGAGGCATAGGAGTCATAGTCGATCGGGACCCCGCAGCCAGGCGCACGGCCGACCGTCACCTCCTCGCCCACGTCGTAGACCCGACCGGCCTGGTCGTCAGGGCGGATCACGTGGAGGCGGAGGCTCCGACGGCGCTTGCCGTCCACCACCGGGTCGACGTCACGGCCCCGACGGCGCTTCCGCTTGAGCGGGCGCACCTCGACCCACACGGCCCGGACGACCCACATGAAGAACAGCCAGAGGAGGAGGATGACCCCGAACTCCAGCGCCCGGAGCACGGGCGTGTTGTCGACGGGAACGGGCGCAGTCGCAGCTGCGACAAGGATGGGGATCAAGGTCGGACGCCGTGGCTCACGAGGTCTCGAAGCGGAGCACCGTCGTCCCGATGACGATCTGGTCGCCATCGGAGAGCACGCGCTCGCGGATCGTCGCGCCATTGACCCTGGTGCCGTTGGTGGAGTTCAGGTCGACCACGACCACGTCGTTGCCGGATCGCCGGATCTCGGCGTGGCGGCGGCTCGCGTTCGCGTCGTTGACGATGATGGTGCTCTCGGGCAGGCGCCCGATGGTGATCGGTTCCGGGCCGAGCACCACCCGCATGCCGTCGGCCAGGACCACCGAGGCGGCGGTCAGTCCGGCCGGGCCCTCGTGGACGTCGGACACCACGGCGAAACGGCCCCGCCGCTGGCGCGGGTCCTCGACCACCGACACGGTCACGGGTCCGACGAACACGTAGTCCTCGGTCCGGGCGTGCTCGCGGGCTGCCTCTTCCAGCTCTCTGACGAGGGCGTCCAGAAAGCTCTCGAACCGGTCGAAGTCGGTCGCCGACAGGTGGACGACGAAGGCGTTGGGCGCGATCAGACCATGGACGCCGAGACGTCGCTTCAGGTCCATCTCCCGGGTCACCCGTCGGCCGATCTCCACCGGGTGGAGATCGCCTCGGAAGGCCTTGGAGAGAGTGCCGTCGACCATGCGCTCGAGGCGCCCTTCGAACTTCTGCAGTCCCATGTCGGCGTCAGCCTACCGGTGTCTACCCCCTGGTAGGGGGTACCGGGCGGCGAAGTCTCCGCCACGAGCCACCGAGGTCCGTACCGCGGTGCACCCGAGGGGTGGACAAGGGTTCCACGGTGGCTGGCCGTCGACCGTGGGAACCGCGTCGCAAGTGACTCGGGCGCGATTCGTGGGGGTCAGATCTTCGGGTAGCCTCTACCGGTCGCTCGGGCGAGTGGCGGAATTGGCAGACGCGCAGGATTCAGGTTCCTGTGTCCGAAAGGATGTGGGGGTTCAAGTCCCCCCTCGCCCACCCAACGCAGAGGCACCGACGGAGCTGGTCGGAGCGAACCTGCTACGCGCCGGCATCGGTGCCGGAGCGGAGTTCGGTGGGTCGCCGGCCCGAAGATGACGGTGTCGCCGTCCACGCTCCCGTCGCTGGCGTGACCGGAGCGGGCTGGCGTCGGTGAGGGCGGCGTTGTCGACCGTTCGCTCGTTAGGCTCGCCTGCGGGCCACGGTCGACCACCTCGCCGGCATCGTCGAGTCAGCGCCGGCGGCGAGCGGGGTCTCCTGGCTCCCTCGGTGCCGCCCGGCCCGGGCGGGTCACGGCAGGGCCTCGATGGGTGGCACCGTCATCGCCCGCTTGCGGGCGCCACCGAGCTTCTCGTCGTCGACCCCGCCGTCGGGGGACCCGGCGATGAGGGGTGACCGGGTGAGGATGACGACGCCCGCGACGAGCACGCCCAGGGCAACTACCTCGAGGGTGATCCACAGGGCTCCTCCGCGCAGGATGTCGCCGAACAGCGTGATCCCGAGGACGATGCTCACCAGCGGATTCGTAGTCACCAGCGTCGTCCGTGACGCAGTGATCGGGCCGGCGTGGAGCGCACTCTGGAGAAGGAAGATCGCCCCGAACCCGGCCACCGTGAGCATGTACGGCTCGAAGTGGGAGAAGACCGCGCTCCATCCGTGATCCAGGTAGCTGGTGATCGCCTTGGTGAGTGCCGAGGTGTAGGCCGCGGCCACCGCGGCGGCCGCGCCGAGTGATGCGGCGCGCCACCAACGCGGGCCCCACAGGGCACCGACGACACCGACAGCGATGGCGCCCGCCACCGCCGCCGTCGCCACGACCCACTGCGCAGTGGACGGGAGGTGCTGGCCACCGTGCGGGCGGGCGACCAGGAAGAAGGCGCCGAGACCGATGACGACGGTGAGCCCGCCGAGCCACTCCCGGGCACCGAGGTGGTACCGGAACCAGATGCCGAGGATCAGGAGGAGGAACAGCAGCTCGCTGGTGAGGACGGGCTGAACGGTACTCAGCTCGCCATGCTTCAGCGCGGTTGCCACGAACCCGAACTGGATGACACTGAGCCCGAACCCGATGAGCCAGATCTTCTGCCGGACTGCATGGCCGATCAGGCTGGCCTTGAGGGCGGACGACTCCGGAGCGGTCTCGACGCCCATGCGCTGCAGCACCGAGCTGAGGGCATTGGTGAACGCGGCCAGTGCCGCGAAGGCGACGGCGATCATGGTCCTGGTCGCACGTTCGGGCAGGACACCATGCCCTTACGGTCGTCGACGCTTCGCACGGGCCCGGCTCCCCCAATCGGACGAGGGCACCGACGACTGTCTCCGACGCCGGCGCGTTGTCATGCCCCGCCACCCTGACAGAGTCCTTTACAGGTGTCAACCTACGGGCACCGTGCCCGACCGCCGCCGGTCGCCACGGCCCGTCGGTTGACGCGTGTCCTTACAGGTGACAACCTGCCCGCAGGCGTGCTGCGACGGGGGACGGGCGCAGGAACGGAGGGGGCCACATGGCACAGATCGGGCGTGACGGACAGCGGGCCGGATCGGTGGTCCCCCTTCGGTCGGCGGGTCGACGATGAAGGTCGTGGTGACCGGAGGGACCGGATTCATCGGATCGCACACGGTGGCGGCCCTGGTCAGCCACGGCCACGAGGTCCGCGTCATGGCACGTCAGCCACAGAAGGTGGCACGCGTGCTCGGTCCGCTCGGCGTCTCCGCCGACGCGGTACAGGGCGACGTGACCGATCCGGGGGCTGTGGCGGCAGCGCTCGCCGGCTACGACGCGGTGATCCATGCCGCGGCGCACATCGGCGTCTCGAGCGGGCTCGGCTCGACCGGGAACGTCAACGTGGAGGGAACGCGGAACGTGCTCACCCGGGCGGTCCATCTGGAGATGGACCCGATCATCTACACCTCGACCATCTCCATGTACCTGCCCTCGGAGCTACCCGTCATCACACCGCAGTCCCCGTTGGTGGAGCCGCTGTCGCCCTATACCTCCTCGAAGCGCGAGGCGGAGCTCGTCGTGCGCGAGTTCCAGGCTGAAGGACGTCCGGTCACCAGCGTCGTGCTCGGTGGCGTCTACGGCCCGCAGTCGCCACACCTCGACAGCAGCTTCGCCGGGGTGCTGGGAGCACTGCGCTCGATGATGCTCGTGCCCCCCGGAGGTACGACCATCGTGGATGTCCGTGACACCGCTGAGCTGCTCGCCCGCATGGTGCAGCCCGGCCGAGGACCGCGCCGCTACCTCGCAGGCGGCCGGTATGTCAGCTGGTCGGACTGGGTGGACCTGTTGAGCATCGCCTCGGGAACCGACGTCGCCCGTCACGAGTTGACGGTCGACGAGATGATCGCCCTCGGACGAGCATTCGACGACCAGAGGGGACGGGGGGTTCAGGTCGACGTCCCCCTGACAGAAGAGGCGGCACTCGTCATGACGGGCTGTCCCCCGACCGATGACTCGGCCACGTTGTCCGACCTGGACTTCGACTACCGCCCCACGGTGGAGACGCTCCGTGACACCGTGGAGTTCCTGCGGGCCGAAGGTCACCTGCCGATACCTGGCTGATCAGCGGGAGGATTCCGTCGTCGCTGTCGGGCTGCCTCTGGTGGCGGTCAGGAGCCGGCAGATGGCGGACGGGGGCCGCAGTGCCGGCTGATGAACCGCCGGATCTCCCGACCGATCTCGGCATCCTCCGGCGACGAACCGAAGAAACCTCCGTGGGGAGCCGCCTCCATGACGTGCAGCTCCGCCTCGACACCGGCGTTCCGCAGGGCCCGATGCATGCGCACCGCATTGGAGAGGAACAGGTCGCGGGTGCCGCTCGAGAGGATCGTCGGCGGGAACCCCTGGGTGAAGTCGCCGAAGAGCGGCGACAGGTACGGATCCGTCAGGTCGTGACCGTCGGCGTAGAGCAGATTGGCCGGCATCAGCGATCCGGTGAGGACCTGGTCCACGCCGAGGTTCGCCTGGAACGAGTCGCCGGACTCGGTGAGGTCGGCCTCCGGGCTCGACAGCACCGCCGCCGCCGGCAGCGGGAGCCCCTCGTCACGCGCCCGGAGCACCAATGCCGCAGCCAGATTCCCACCGGCGGAGGATCCACCCACCACGAGTTCACCTGCCTCGTGGTCATGCAGCAGCGCTCGATAGACGCTGACGCAGTCGTCCAGGGCCGCCGGATAGGGATGGTCGGGGGGCATGCGGTAGTCGACCGACCAGGTGCGGAGCCCGTTGCGCACCGCGGCCATGGCGCCCATCCCCATGCACGAGTCGCCGCCTCCCGTGATCAAGGCCCCACCGTGCATGTCCAGGAACACCCGGGCGTCGTGCGGATCGACACGGTCGGGAGTGATGTCGTGGACGATCACGCCGTCGACCGAGATGGTTTCGATACTCACGGGGAGCTGCTCGGCCGACTTGCGCAGGAAGCCGGACATCAGCTCCTCACGGCTCGCGATCATCGAGCGCCACCCGTCGACATCGTCCTGCTTTCCCGGGAAGGGGAACAGGTCCATCCTCCCCATGCCCAGGACGCCGGCCGCTTCGGCACTGAGGTGTGCGGGCACGGGGATCGAGCGGGCAGGAACGTCCAAGGCCCCCGGGGCCTGCTCGCCGCTCACCGGCGGCACCCCGTCGTACCTGACCGATGCCGGGGTCCGCCGTCGATCACTTCGCGTAGAAATAGTCGCCGCATCGAAAGCCCTGCGTGCTGCCCGACGTCGGTGGATCGTCGGTGCGCGTGAACGTGCCGTTGACGACGCGGGCGATGATGTAGCAACCACTCGGGGTCTTGGCCACGGGATTCACCTCGCCGATCAGTCCCCCGCCGGTGAAGGACGTGACCTTCCGGAGTTGCTGCTGGAGGGAGCCGCGACTCGGGTCTGCGCCGGCATGCTTCAGCGCCTGGACGAAGAGCTCGGCCGACAGCCAGCCGTAGAGGGTGTACAGGTCGGGCTTGAAGCCCGGACTCGCCACCTGGACCCAGTGCTGGAATGTCTGGACCGCGGGGATCGCGGAAGCGTCCTCCCCGAGGTAGAGCGCCGTGTCCTGGTCGAGCCAGACGCCGTCCGCGTTGGCCGCACCTCCGGAACTGGGCACGAAGGCCTCGCTGTAGCCGGCGGTGCCGAGCACGACGACAGGGTGGTAGTCCTGCTGGTTGAGCTCCTGGACCACGGCGGCGGCGTAGTTCTGGGGTGACTGCTCCATGAAGAGGATCTTCACCCCGGCGTTCTTCATCGCGAGGACGTCCTGGGTGAAGTCGGACTGCGTGACCGTGTAACTGGGATCGGCGATGACCTTGTAGCCGAGACTCGCCATGGCCTGCTGTTCGGCCGCCCAGGTCGTCTGGGCGGAAGGCTCGCTGGAGACGATCGCCCCCGTGTGGGTGATGTCGCCCGGGAACTTCTGCTTGAAGTACTCGAGGCCTCCGAGCTGCCAGCCGACGCGGACCGGGTTCACGCTGAAGGTGTTCGGTAGATCGCTCGCCTTCGGAGAAAGGGCCACGGACACGTTGGACACCGTGGGCTCGGCGGCGAGCGCCGTGGCTCCGTAGCTGTCCTCCAGCGAGAAGCTCCCGACCAGCGCGAAGTCGCTCTGGATGGCGGCCTGGGTCTGCTGCTGGTTCGGTGCCCCCTGGAACCCGTCGTTGCTGGAGTCGACCACGATCTTGCGGCCGTTGACGCCACCGGTGGAGTTGACGTAGTCGGCGTACGCCTGGGTCCCGATGGGAGCACCCTTGAAGAGGCCGTAGGAGAGGATCGACACGTTGCCCACCGTGACGGAGTTCGACGTCACCCCGGTGTGGTCGGTGAATGCCGACGCCGGTATCCCGGAGGACGTCGCCGAGCCGGACGGGGCGGAGGTCGTGGCGGCGGGGCTCGCCGCCGACGAACAGGCCGCGGACAGGACGGCTACGACGAGCAGCGCAGCGGCTGATGTCGCGGCGCCCGAGCGACGTCGGACACCGCTCGAACATCGTCCGGGCATGATCATGACGCTCCTCCCCCAAGGCGCTCCGCACCGGTCGTCCACGTTCATGGCGACTCGGGTGTCGACCGCCAGGGCCGGCGGCTGCCGGTCAGTCTGACACCTGTAAGGACAAGTGTCAATGGCTCGGTCTGCAGCACCGTCGGGTGTCCAGCCGCAACGGACAGCCGTCAGAGGGAGGGTTCGACCTCGTCGGTGACTGTCCTCAGATACCGCCAGGCGATGTCGGGCGGGAGCCCGCCGACGAGCGGATGCAGCGGCAGCGGGAGCCCGGACCGTGCCATCGAGATCGCCTCGTCGACGGAAACGATCCGATGACTCCGCCCTTCTGCTCGGAGTTCCTCCGCCGATCCTGCGAACGAGAGGCTGGTGGTCCCGCGGTCACCGGCGTTCATCGCCGCGTAGCTCCTGACGTCGTGCATCAGATAGGGACCGAGTTCGTCCCAGGCGCGGTCGACGTCGTCGGCGACGAACAGGCTGGTCGGGGTGTCCCTCGGCGGGAGGAGGCACCAGCCCGGTTCGTGGCCGGCGTCGCGCGCCGCCCCCTCGAAGGCGGCCCGCAGTGACTCGTCATCCGTCTGGGCGAAGAACCCGAGGCCGTTCCGGCCGGCACGACGGGCAGCCGCTTCGCTACCACCGCCCCACGACACCGACGGCCCTCCGGGCGTGGTCGGCATCGGCGTGACCCGGATCGTCCGCCCGTCGTGGTCGAACGGTTCGCCGCTCTTGGCCTGCAGCAGGACATCCAACCACTCGTCGGCGATACGACCCCGGCGACGGAAGTCCACGTCGAACATGTCGTACTCGTCCTTGCGGTAGCCGACGGCACAGACATAGCTGACACGCCCGTTGCTGATGATGTCGAGGACGACCATCTCCTCGGCCAGGCGGATCGGCTCGTACAGCGGTAGCACGACCACGGCCAGCACGATCCGGATCGACGAGGTCCGGGCGGCGAGTGCACTGGCGAGGATCATCGGGGACGGCAGGTAGCCGTCGGATTGCCCGTGGTGTTCGCAGACGATGGCCGCCACCCCGCCCCGGCCGTCGGCCCAACTCGTCATCTCCAGTGCGGCCCCGTAGAGCTCTGCCGCCGGGGCGCCGCTGGCGGGCGATCGCATGTCGAAGCGGAGGGTGAACATCGGGTCGGAGACGTGGCTCGGTCGGCCTACTCGGACCCGTCGCTGTCGTCCCAGCTGGGCGATCCGTCAGCGACCCAGGTGCCGATGACCTCCTCGCACGGAACGACCAGACCGGCGACGTTGGGGTAGCCCGCGTACGGGGCGAGCATGACCAGCGTCTCCCGGAGCTCGTCCGGAGTGAGCTCACCCCGCTTGAGGGCGGCCCGGGCCTGGATCTTCCACGTATCGACCTGGCCATTGGCCGCGATCACGCCCATGAGCAGCAGCCGCCGTGAACGCACGTCGAGGACACCCCGCCGCCACACCTGGTCGAAGAGGGTTCGGACCATGACGTCGTTGAATGCCATCGTGCCCTCGGGCAGCGTGACGACGTCGCCTGCGTAGACGTCGCGTAGTACCTCGAGTCCGCGTTCGTAGGGCACGGGGGGATCGTCGGTCACGTGGTTGTCCCTTCGTCGGGGTGCCGGATGGGCACCGGCCAGCCATCGCCTTCTCCTGCACCGGAATCGTCCGGCAGGAGGTAGGTCCGGAGGAACTGGGCCTCGGCGAGGTCACGTCCGGGCAGGTCAACGCCCTGCCGCTCGCCGACAAGGCGCATGAGCTCGAGGTCCTTCTCGATGATCGCACCCGATGTGCGGCGCATCGGCAGGATGTCGCGATCCTCGATGACGCTGGGAGGTAGTTCGTGGAGACCGAAGAACATCTCGCCCATCCGACCGAGCTGACCGTTGGCCCGCATCGCCTCCTTGAGCCCGTCGACCGGAAGGTCGAGGTCCTTGGCCAGACGGACGGCCTCGGCCACGCCGAGGTGGGACACATAGGTCTGGAGGTTCAGGCAGAGCTTCAACAGATTCGCGTTGCCCAATGGTCCTGCCTGGACGAGCGTCTCGCCACAGGCGGACAGCACGGGCTCCAGTGCCGCGATGTCGTCTGGATCACCTCCGAGGAGGAAGGTGGTACGTCCCTCGGCAGCGGCGACGTGCCCTCCGGTCAGGCACGCCTCGACGATCCGCACCCCGTACCGGGCGGCCTCGGCAGCGGCCCACCTCACCGTCTCGGGAAGCACGGTGCTGTGGATGGCGACGACAGCGCCGGCGTCGAGGTTCGCCAGGAGTCCCTCCGGGCCGTCGAGCACCGCCCTGACGTGTGCGTCGGCAGGCACGCAGATGCCGACGAGGTCCGACGCGCGCGCGACCTCGGCCACGGACGCGGCACCGAGCGCACCTTGACGGACGACGGCACCGAGCGGATCGGGGTCGAGATCGAAGACGGTCGGAAGGAGTCCAGCCCGCAGCATGCTCTCGACCAGGGGCCGGCCGATGAGACCGACCCCGATGAAGCCGATGCGGGTGCTCACGAGGTGGCTCCCCGATCGTCGGTGCGTCGTGGCCGGGGCGTCAACGACGGACTGAGCAGCATCCGTGTGGTGCGGAACACGCGGTCGGCGATCCGCCAGCCATCCGCCCCACGGCGCAGGTGGTCCTCGTAGGTGCCGACGGTGTCGATCCAGTCGTCAGCATGACTGGCCAGGACCGTCACGGAGTGGACGTAGGTGGTGGATGACGCCCGGTCGCCCGCCACGTCCACCTGGAAGTTCGACAGCAAGTGCTGGGTGGGCCCCATGCCGGCGTGCGCGTGCTCCATGAACGTCACCAGGTCCACGGCCGCCGTCCATGACCCGATGTCGCCGTAGTCGCCCGTGATGTCATCGGTGAAGCAGGTCCGCAGGAGCGGCCAGTCCTTGGTGTCGATGGCCCGCGCGTACCGGAGCTGCACGGCCACGATCTCTTCACGATCGGCGCTCATCGCCCCCCTTCCCCTCCGGCTCCGCAGGCGGGCCGGATGCTGGTCGCACCCACCTGGCCGACGACGGGTCACCTTGCCAGATTGGTTTACACATGTCAACCTAACGACGTGTGTCGGCGTGGGCCGACCCGGCACGCGGACGATCGTGCGTCACGACGGAGGGGAGCGACCGAGCATGGGCAACGGACACGATGGAGCCCCCCGCGTCGAGGTCGGTGGATGCGGGTGACCGACGTCGACGCCGATGCGGTGCCGGTGGCCAGCCCCCGTCAGTGGTTGTCCGAGCGACAGTCGGCCACCGTGGCAGCGCTGCTCGACGCCGCGCTCGCCGACGTCCGCGAGGTGGGGTTCGAGAAGCTGACCATCCGATCCGTGGCGCAGCGCGCCGGCGTGACCCACACGACCGCTTACAGCTACTTCACCTCGAAGGCCCATCTCATCTCCGAGCTGCACTGGCGGCAGATGCAGAACATGGCACCACCCGACGTGGGTCCCGACGGGTCATTCGTCGGGCGCGTCCGAGCTGCATTCCAGGAGCCTGCCGGGGCTCTCGCCGCGGACCCGGTCCTGTCGCGCGCCGTCTTCATGGCGATCATTTCCGACGAGCCGGAAGTCCGCCGACTCCGTTCGGCGGTCGGCGCCGAACTGATCGGGCGATTGCGGACCGCGCTGGGCCCGTTCGACGACCCGGAGCTGGTCAGCACGCTCTTCCTGGCCTACAGCGGTGCCATGATGCTCGTCGGCACCGGAACCCGTGACTTTCTCGAGGTGATCCCCCGCATCGAGACCGTGGCCCGACTCATCGACCCCACCTGAGCCCGCGCCGGGCGCGGGACCGGCTCAGGTCTGATCGCTGTGGATGAGGTCCCGGGCGCGCTCCCTGGCCCGGTCGACGACGTGTGCCACCAGATCCGGCACCACACTTGCGGGCGGACTGTCCGGGGTCCTCGGGTGGGGTCGCGTCGGCGCCGTGGACCTTGCGTCTCGCAGCTCCGCACCGAGCTCCCGCAGCCGGTCCTTCCCCAACGCTGACCGGACCGCCGGGAAGAGCTCACGCTCCTCCTCCTCGACATGGTGCCGTACGTTCTCCGTGAGGACCGTGACCTTGGCGTCGAACCGTTCGTCCTCGGGATCGAGTCCGACGAGCTCGGACAGCTCCCAGGCGACGATCCCGTGCTCCTCCAGTGCCTCGAGGACGTCGGGCTCCAGCTCCGGGGCCTCCCGGCGGATCGCCGGGTACAGGACCGCCTGCTCGATGGCGGTGTGGACCGACAGCTCGGCGATCATCTTGTCGACCAGGTTGCGCTTGGTCTTGTGTGCCCGCGCACCCGCGTTCTCGAACTTGGCGAAGAGCGTCTCGACGGCCTGGTGATCGGCCTGCAACACGGCGACGGCATCCTGCTCCGAATCGGCGGGGCTGCGACGAGTGGGTGTCTTCGTGGTGGACCTGGCTGCCATGTGACCTCCCTGGGCGGTGTCCGGTGCAGAGGTGACCGGCTTCGTCCCGTCCTACCCCGCCACCTGGTCCGGAAACGCTCTCGTGCGCCTCCCGGTCCGGCACCGTCGACGCGCGCTATGCCGCGCCGGACCCCCGTTCGTCCGGCGTGCCACGCCGGACGGCGGGTGACGTCCGGTGCCGCAGCTGCAGGATCCGGGCGATGCCCGCCACCACCACCAGGGCCGCCCCGATCACGCACGCGATCAACAGGAGCACCGACGTGGGCGAACGTCCGTGCCAGATGAGGACATTGACCTGGCCACGCTGGGTGCTCTGGGCGACGAAGACGATCAGGAGCACGAGGAGGATCGTTGCGGCACTGGCTGCGGTCCATGCGGCCGATGCCCGAGTCTGCGCCACCGGGGGAGTCGCGGTCACGGTCCCCTGTGGACCGTCCGTCGGGCTCCCGCTGCCGCCGACCTCCGCTGCCCCGGCCGCGCCCTCATCCCCGCCGGCGGACACGTCGTGCCCGCCGGCGCGGTCTGGTCGATCCGTGGTCACCACGCCGTGCTACCCGGAACTCTCCACGTGAACCATCGACACGTCAGCCGGTGCGACCCGGTTGACGACGCAACGACGACCACCCCGCGACGGGCCGGTTCGGCGTCGCGCCGCGTCACGGCGAGCCGCTCGAATCCCGTACCCGGGGCCTCCGCTTCGTCGCATCCGGATCCGGTACGGTGAGCCGCCGCAGTAGGTCGATTTGCCCGGGGGCACGATAGTATTGACGGGTGCGGGGCAGGTTCCCTGCGCTCCTGGTGAGAGACAGGAAAGGGCCCCGTGGTGCAAATGACCAATCGCCCCGTGGACGGCACGGTCGTTCGGGGGTTCCGATGACCG
>Ga0302267_10000170_pt1 | contig 83438 bp, 69 predicted proteins | sample III_Bog_E1_3_FD_194555 | JGI IMG/M metagenome (GOLD analysis project Ga0302267, IMG submission 194555) | Peat permafrost microbial communities from Stordalen Mire near Abisko, Sweden - III_Bog_E1_3 | ecosystem: Environmental > Terrestrial > Soil > Wetlands > Peat | place: Sweden: Abisko... | reverse complement strand
TCAGGAATGAAGTTCTGGCCCATGACTCGAACTTAAAACAAAACCCACTGCCCGCGCTGTAGGCGCCGTCACGAATCTATGCCCGACACACACCTAGGGACTAGGTCTCGGACCGCTTGAAGTTGTACCAACTTGGGTGCCCAGGTCTCGCTTCTGAGACCTGGGAAAACATGAACTCAAGGCAGGAAATCATCCGGTCAGAGACCTGGGGAACAGGGAACAGCCCGCCAGGCACTCAGACGTGGCAAAAAACTCCGTGCCCCATCCTTGCGACTTTTTTCTGCCGCAAGGTTGGGAAGCCAGGAACCTCTATCAGCCCCCTTCATCCTGTGTGAGCGCAGCGAGTCGAAGGACCTGCATTTCGTCCTTCTGGTGCGAGAGGGAGAAACCACAAACTCCAACCCCGGCAGATCCCCGCAACGGCTGAGTTATACCATAGTGAAAAGCGAGGAGAAGCACGTGCAAAAGATCAAATCACTCTGCATCTTGGCGGCCCTGGCGCTGGCCCCGCCGGCGCCGGCGGCGGTGGCTCAACAGGCCGCTCCAGCCCCCACCAAAGTCATCGGCTTCATGACCGACTTCGACGTCAAGGACGATGCCGTGGGCATCTGCAAGGCGGTCATGGTGGGCATCGCCCCCGCCGCGCGCATCATCGACATCACCCACCAGTCCGAGCCCTTCAACATCGCCATGGGCGCGCGCTTCCTGGCCGGCTCGGCCCCCTATTTTCCCAAGGACGCGGTCTTCGTGGTGGTCATCGATCCCACGGTCGGCTCGGCGCGCAAGGCCATCGTTGCCAAATCCAGGGTCGGCCAGCTCTTCGTGCTCCCCGATAACGGCCTGCTCACCCTCGTCCAGGACCGCGACGGCATTGTCGAGGCCCATGAGATCACCAACTCCGCATGGATGATCGGCTCCGGCATCTCCTCCACCTTTCACGGCCGCGACATCTTTTCCCCCGCCGGCGCCCATGCGGCCCGCGGCGAGGATATTGCCCAGGCCGGCCCCGCCCTCGATGTCGCCAAGCTGGTCCGGCTCGACCTGAAAAATGCGACAGTGGACTCGACCGGCCTGCACGCCCTGGTCCTCGGCACCGACGGGCCTTTCGGCAACCTCGTCCTCAACGTTCCCGCCGCAACCTTCGCCGAACTCGGCTACAAACTGGGCGACCAGGTCCCCGTCGAGTTGGCTGGCAAGCACTATGCCATTCCCTTCGTGAAGACCTTCGCCGATGTGCCCGTGGGCAAGGAGCTTTTCTACATCGACTCCCGCGGCCGCCTCTCGATTGGCCTTAACCAGCGCAACTTCTCCGCCACCTACAAGGTCGGCGAAGGCGCCACGCTGACGATTCCGAAGAAGTAACAGCAGGAGGAACCATGAGCAACGGACTGAAACGTGTTTTTGGAACCTGCGCAGGCGTACTGTTGGCAACCTCTCTCGTCGTTCCCGCCCAGCAGCCTCCAGCCCACCACTGGGCCATCGTTATTCACGGCGGCGCAGGCGTCATCGAGCGCGCCACCATGAGCCCCGAAACCGAGGCTGCCTATCGCGCCGCGCTGAGCCAGGCTGCCCAAACAGGCGCCCAGGTTCTTGACCGGGGCGGATCGTCGCTCGACGCCATTGAAGCGGTCATCCGGATGTTCGAAGACGATCCGCTCTTCAACGCCGGCCGCGGCGCGGTCTTTACCGCCGCAGGCAAAAACGAGTTGGACGCGGCCATCATGGATGGCTCGAATCTGAAAGCCGGTGCGGTGGCCGGCGTCACCCGCACCCGGCACCCCATCAGCTTGGCCCGCGCTGTCATGGAAAAGTCTCCCCACGTGATGCTCATCGGCGCGGGCGCCGACGCCTTTGCCGCGCAGGTTGGCCTGGAGCAGGTGGACCCCAGCTACTTCTTTACCGAGCGCCGCTGGCAGTCGCTGGTCAAGCAGTTGAAGCAGGAGGGCCGCCCCATCCCGCAGCGTCCGGCCGGGGCGCCGCCTGCGCCGTCCGTGCCGCTGGCGGCATTCGAGCCGCCCAACGCGCACAAGTTCGGCACCGTGGGCGTGGTCGCCCTTGACCGCGCCGGCAACATCGCCGCCGGCACCTCGACCGGCGGAACGCAGGCAAAACAGTGGGGCCGCGTGGGCGACTCGCCCATCATTGGCGCGGGCACCTACGCATCCAACCAGTCCTGCGCCGTCTCCGCCACCGGCACCGGCGAGTACTTCATCCGCCTGGGCGTGGCCCGCGAGGTTTGCAACCTGGTTTACTTCAAAGGAATGCCCTTGCAGCAAGCCGCCGATCAGGTCATTCACAAGGAACTGGAAGCCCTGCGCGGCGACGGCGGCATCATCGCCATCACTCCCGACGGCCAGATGGCCTGGAGCTTCAACACCCCGGGCATGTACCGCGCCCGCCAGCAGGAAGGCGGCAAGTTGCAGATCTCCGTCTACAACGACGAGCCATAACGGCTTCGCAAATACTCGGCGAAGACGCAGGCTCATGCACAAGGAAACATCGAACTGGAATTCGCGGCGGTTCTGTTTTTCTTTGATCAGGCAGGACAGCCCCGTGCCCCATCCTTGCGGCTTCTTTCTGTCGCAAGGATGGGAAACCTCGAATCCAAACGGCCATTTCCCGTTTTGAAAAACAGCTTACCGGATGATCTCGAACCTTTCCCAAGGGCAGTTGCACACCGGGCAGCGCTCGTGCTCTTCTTCCGTCTCTGAGGTGTAGCCGCACACCGGGCACACGTAGAAGTCGCGCGCCGCGCCGATCCAGGAATCCTTCTTCCCGCCAACCAGCAGGGCAATCGCCTCGCCGTACAGGCGCGCATGGGTCTTCTCGGCCTCCAGGGCGCCGGTGAAGGTGCGGATGGCCGCGGTGTTCTTGCGCGCCGTGGCCTCTTCAAGGAAACCGGGGTACATGGTGTCGATCTCGTACTGTTCGCCGCCCAGCGCGGCCTTCAGGTTTTCCAGCGTCGTCTTCACCTCAACGGCGTGAATCTCGCAGGCCGCCTCGCCGCCCAACTGCTTGATCACCCGGGCGTGATTGGCGGCGTGAATCTGCTCGGCGCGGGCCGCGGCCCGAAACAGGCTGGCGGCTCCGTGCAATCCGTCGCCATCGGCTTTCACCGCAAAGGCCGTGTACTTGGCGTGCGCGTTCGACTCGCCCTCAAAGGCGGCTAGAAGGTTCTGGACCGTTACGGCGTTTTCCGCGGAAATCCCTGACATTGATCTTCCTCCTGAACTCCGTTCAAAGCCTACGAACTCCGGGTGGGCAATGCTGTGATGCAGGCTACATGCCAGACCGGCATGCCTCTATTGCTCAACTCCAAAACGGAGAGAACTGTCCTATCGCTTGATCGCAAATTACTCCGTGCCCCATCCTTGCGATTTGTTTCTGTCGCAAGGGTGGGAAAACAGGAACCCCCAGCGTCGCTTTTCATCCTCCGCATCCGATAAACGATCTTCGATCTCGTCCATCTTTCATTGCGGTTTTGGGCATTCCTGATTAGGATGGGTTGGTTCCATGACCAAGGACATTTGCCGGGGTCTGTCTGCTTCCGGAGAACCAGCCCCTGCCGCATGAGGTGGTTCGCAATGAGATTCATCGCTCCCGCACTCCTAGTTTGTCTGTCTGTAACTGCCTGTGTTGCTCAGAACAAGGCAGACAACCCGCCCAAGCCGGCGCAGTCCATTGCCGAACTCCGCCAGCAACTGGAGAAGATCCTCCAGGACACGCACACGCCGGGCATGTCCGTGGCCATCGTTCACCGCGACGGTCCCGAGTGGGTTGCGGGCCTGGGCAAGTCGGACGTGGCCACCAATCGCGCCACCACCGACGAGACGCTCTTCCGCATCGGCTCCACCTCCAAGGCCTTTGCCACGCTTTCCATCCTCAAGCTGGCCAATGAAGGCAAACTCTCGCTTCAGGACCCGGTGCATAAGCTTGTGCCGGAGATTTGGTTCCGGAATCGCTGGGAAGCTACTGACCCGGTGCGCGTGGTCGACCTGCTGGAACACACCACCGGCTGGGACGACATGCACCTGCCCGAGTATGCCAAGGATGCCAAGGGCATGACTCTGCGCGAGGGGCTCGCCTACTACCGCCACTCCCGCATCTCCCGCTGGCGCCCGGGAACCCGCATGTCCTATTGCAACTCCGGGCCCCCGGTGGCCGCCTACATCGTGGAAAAGATCACCGGCCAGCGCTTTGAGGATTACGTGACGCAGAACTTCTTCCTGCCCATCGGCATGAAGACCGCAACCTATTTCGAGCAGCCTTCGCCGCAACTCACCACCCTCTATCATCCCGACGGCAAAACGCCCTTTCCTTACTGGAACATCCTGCTCCGTCCCGCCGGGTCCATCAACGCCTCCGCCAAAGACATGGCGGCCTATGTGCAGTTCTATCTCGACCGCGGCATGGTGGGCGGCGTGCAGGTGATGCCGGCGGACTCCATCGACCGTATGGAAACCCCCACCCGCACATGGGAGGCGCAGCAGGGCCTCAAGGCCGGCTACGGCCTGAGCAACTACACCAGCGTTCAGGATGGATTCGTTTACCACGGCCACAACGGCGGCGTGGATGGCGGGCTCACGGATATGTCCTATATGCCGGAGTACGGCGTGGGCTACTTCTTCAGCATCAATGCCGGCAATGGCGCGGCCTTCGGCAAGATCGGCGAAACCATCCGCGCCTACATTACCCGCGGCCTTACCCGCCCGCCGGTACCCGCCCCGGCCCCCTTGCCCGCCAATGCGCAGCAGTATGCCGGCTGGTACCAGCCCGCCGCGCCGCGCATGCAGTTGCAGCAATTCCTGGCCCGCCTGCTGGGCCTGAGCCGGGTCCGGTTCGCGAACGGCAAGCTGCTGCTCACCAGCCTGGGCCAGCTCGATCAGCCCTTCATTCCCGTCAGCGGCGAGCAGTTCCGCTACGTGCCCAAGAAGGGCCCCGCCGAACCGATTGCGACCGCAATGCTGATTGCTCCCAACGCCGAAGGGCGGTTTGTCTATCTTGGCGGCACCCTGAAGCGCATCCCCACCTGGTTTGCGCTTGGCGAGATCGCCCTGACCGTCTGTTTCCTGCTGGCGGTTGTGTCCATCCTGCTCTATGCGCCGTTCTGGATTCTGGGCGGCATCAGCAAAAAGCGCCGCCGCCCGGCCGAGCGCGCCATGCGCCTGTGGCCTCTCGTCGCCGTGCTCAGCCTGCTGGCGTTTGTGGTGCTCTTCATGCTGGCCGGCAGTGACTCCATTACCCGCCTGGGGCACCTCACCGGCTGGTCGTTTGGCATCTTCCTGGCCAGCCTGATCTTCGCCCTGGCCTCACTGGCCAGCGCGGCCGCTCTCTGGCTGGCGCCGCGCCAGGAGGTGCGCGCCAGCGTCCGCTGGTATTCGATCGTGGTGACCGCGGCGCTGCTGATGGCCGCCGCCTACCTGGCCTGGTGGGGCATCATCGGCCTCCGCACCTGGAGCTAGGTCTTTGAACGCCTGAATCTGTACCAATCATGGGTGCCCCAGGTCCCGATTCTGGGACCTGGGAAAACACGATGCTCAATCGCACTGCCTGGGTGCCCCACCCTCGCCGCGTTTTTGTTCTTGCGGCTAGGGTGGGATAGCACGACGCCCGCACTCTCCGCGAGTTGCTGGGAATCGTGGAGGGCAATAAAGAGCGGATAGAGAGGGCATGGAATGAGTTTTTCGGTTAGCGCAACGCGCGTGCGCTTCGATTTGGACAGCATGTGGGTGGAACTGAGCGACGGCCGAACCATTGGCGTGCCGCTGGCGTGGTTTCCCCGCCTGCTGCACAGCACCGAGGAGCAGCGCGAGCAGGTGAGGATCAGCAGCCGCGGCCTGCATTGGGAGGCTCTGGACGAAGACATTTCCATTGCGGGCCTGCTCGCCGGCCTGGGCGACCAGAGCGCCGGCGACAAGACCTTTGCGGCGTAGGCCAGCTCGGCACCCCCCTCGAGAGTTTTTGTCCCAAACGCACAACGGCCATCCCCATGGGGATGGCCGTTGTGCATTTGACGAGGAAAACCGCTTACTTCGCCCCGTTGTTCCGCGCTTCCGCCTTCTCCGCCAGCACCTTGTGGACGTTGTCTTCCAGCGCCTGGGCCTCGGGCAGATAGGTAACCGCCTTCTGGATCATCGGATCCCAGTCGGCCAGTGTACGCAATCCCTCCAGTTGTCCGAACTGGATGGTCAGGATCTTCTCCTTGATGCGTACCTTCAGCCAGTCGCTTACCCCGTTCAGGTCGTTGTCTGTCCAGGGAATGTTCTGGCTGGTCAGGAACTGCTTGAACTCTTTCAGCACCGCGTCGTCCACCTGGAAGTTCTGGTCCACGGTGCGGCTGGCCAGGTAGTGAGGAGCGAAATGGAAGAAGGCATTCTTGTCCATCAGCGTCTCCTCGAAGGGGTTGCTCTTGGGGCTTTCGATCTTCTCGTCCGGCGTGATCCCGCCCCCGCCGTACACCGTGCGGCCCGCATCGGTGAACTTCACTTCGCGGTTGGTCGAGTTGCTGGGCAGCGCGCCGGCGTGGTTGTAGTAGTAGTCGTAGAGCGAAACCCCGGCGTAGTTGCGCTGGATGAGCCGGCCCGAGGGCGTGTAGTAGTGATAGGTGGTCAACGCCAGGCCGGTGCTCTCGCTCAGGTTGTAGACCGTCTGCACCAGCCCCTTGCCGAAGGTGGTCTCACCCACAATCAGCGCCCGGTCGTGGTCCTGCAGTGCGCCCGACACAATCTCTGCCGCCGAAGCCGTGTTGCGGTTCACCAGCACCACAATGGGGAAGGTCTTGCCGCCGTTGCCGTGGTTAGCCGTGTACACCTGGTCGGGATAGGCCCGCCCGCGCTGCGAAACAATGTTCTGCCCCTTGGCCAGCAGGTGGTCGCAAATGTCCACTGCCTGGCTCAGCAGTCCGCCGGGGTTGCCGCGCAAATCCAGCACCAGCCCCTTCAGGTTGCCAAAGCTGTTGATCGCATCAATCACTTCCTGGGCCGTGGTCTCCTGGAACTGCGACAGGTGAATGTATCCGACGCCGGGGCGGATTTCGTATTTCAGATCCACCGAGGGGTGGGGAATCTCGTCGCGGATCAAGTCGAACACCAGCGGCTTGGCCTGGCCGTCGCGGATGGTGGTCACCTCCACATGCGTGCCCTTGGGGCCCTTCAATGCCTTGGCCACCAGGTCGGAGGTCATGCCGTCGGTGGCTTTTCCGTCCACCGCGGAGATGATGTCGCCGGGATGGATGCCCGCCCGGTAGGAGGGAGTGTTCTCGTAGGGCGTGATCACATACACCTTGTTGCCCTGCTGCTGGATCACCATGCCCACGCCGTAATAGCGCCCCTGCTGGTCCTCGCGCATCTTGGCGTAGGCCTTGGGGTCGTAGAAGTTCGAGTGCGGGTCCAGAACCCGCAACATGCCGGGAATCGCCCCGTCGTAGATGGCGGCGTCCGCCTTGTCGCCGTTGATCGGCTCGGCGTAGTTCTGCTCCACCAGCGCATACACGTTGGCAAAGGACTTCAGGTTGTCGCGCAGTTGGCTCTCGTCGGCCGCAGTCTGGGCCCCCACTCTGCGCTGCAGGATGCTGCCCGCGACGGCGCAGACAGAAAAGAAGACGATCAATGCGAAGAGTGCGCGGCGGGCGCGGGGAGTCATAGGCTGGAAGAACCTCCGGACTGCGGCTGCGCCAGGCGATTCTCCGCGATTTCCCAGGAATGCAAGCCCAAATCCACTGTGAATCTTTGGACGTTGCCTCGATAAAAATTAACCTTGCCCGGTTGCGGCAAGGCTAAAGAATTGGGAAAAACCGCTGAAAAAAGGCCCGAACAGGGCAGTCTTGACTAAAAGTATAACACTGGCCTGTTTGACGCCGGACCGGCCCGTTCGGGTAGCGGCGGTGACCCTTTCAGGCAAAGTTGGCCCCACCGCAGGTGGCCATGCCCCCTCCTTGCACCATTTTCCGGCCGCAAGTGCGGGAAACCACCAACTCCCTCCGCCACCGTCCCGCCGAACCTGCGATTTCCCCCTGATTCGCCCCCGGAATCGCGCTCCTGCTCTCCTGGCATTTACAATGGCGTCTATGCTTCAGGTGGTGATCGCTTGGCCCCTGCCGTGTCCTTACCTATGACTCTAAGACTTCTTCGCATTCCCGCGGCGTTCGTGCTCGGCACAGTGCTGCTCGCAAGTTCCACTCTGGCGCAAACGCATCCCGCCGCGCCTGAGAGCCCATACGGCGGCACCACGGTCGAGGACATCATCGCCCGCGTCAACGATCAGATCATCACGAGCTCGGATTACGACCGCGCGATGAAGGAACTGGACCAGGAGGCGCGCCAGCACGGCGCCTCGATGCAGGATATCTCCGCGGCCCACAAGGACCTGCTGCGTAACCTCATCGATCAGCAGCTCTGGCTCTCCAAGGGCAAGGAACTCGGCATCACCGGCGAAACCGACCTGGTGAAGCGTCTGAACGAGATCCGCAAGCAGTACAACCTGGAGACTCTCGAGGATCTGGAGAAGGCTGCCAAGGAGCAGGGCGTCTCCTTTGAGGACTTCAAGGCCAATATCCGCAACGGCATCATCACCCAGGAGGTAATGCGCGACCAGGTGGGCCGCAGGATTCAGATGACCCCCGGCGAGGCCATGCGCTACTTCGAGGACCACAAGCAGGAGTACGTGCAGTCGGAAAGCGTGCGCCTGGCGGAAATCCTCGTTTCCGTGGGCACGCCGGTTCCCTCCGTCTCTGAACCAGGCGCGGTCCTGCCCGCCGATCCGGAAAAGCTGGCCGCGGCCAAGGCCAAGGCCGAGGATATCGAGGCCAAACTGCACGCCGGCGGCGACTTTTCCCAACTGGCTAAATCCTTCAGCGACGGTTCCACTGCGGCCGAAGGCGGCGATCTGGGCCAGTACAAGCGCGGGGAGCTGGCGAAAGTGCTGGAAGACCACACATTCGCCCTCAATTCCGGCCAGTATACCGATCCCATTCGCACCAAGCAGGGCTACGTCATTCTCAAGGTCGTCCAGCATGTCCACGGCGGCGTCCCCGAGTTCAAGGATGTCGAGCAGGAAGTGGAACAGGCCTTCTACATGAGCAAGATGGAGCCGGCCATGCGCGCCTATCTGACCAAGATGCGCGAGGACGCCTTCATCGACATCAAACCGGGATATGAGGACACCGGCGCCAGCGCCCGCGAAACCAAGCCGGTTTATAGCGCCTACGTTCCCCCTTCTCCCAAGAAGAAAAAGAAGATTCAGCGCACCCGTTTCCGCGAGAACACGCGCACCTTCCGCCAGAAATCCGCGCCGGCCGCTGTTTCTGAAACTGCTGAAGCTCCCGCGCCGGCAAAGAAGGGCAAAAAGAGCAAAGCCAGCGCCTCCGACCTCGCCACCATGAAGCCCGGCAAGAAGGAGAAGATCCGCTACGGTCAGGCGCCTACCAAGACCCTGCCCAGTGCGCAGGAAGGCAAAACGGAGGATGCCGGCGCGTTGCCGGAGACCCCCGCGGCTGCCGCCCAGGAACCGGCCAACCCCTTGGAAGCCGCTGCCCCGCAGGAGAAGAAGCAACGCTTCAGCGCCCGTGCCAAAAAGGCCAAGCAGCGCAAGACCAAGGGCCCCAAGGTCGATGCGCTGGCGCCTCCGGCAGCGGACGCCGCCGAGGTTGCCGATCGCCAGACGCAGGCCGGCCCGCTCGGCCTGGCCGGCGACACCGCCACCAAGAAGAAAAAGAAGTCCACCACCACCGGCGACAAGACCCGCTTGAGCCAGAAGAACAAAAAGAAAGAGGATGAGCAGAAATCGGGCGATGTGCCGCTGGCCCCTGCTCCTCAACCCGCCGCGCCGGCTCCGCAGCCGTAGCGCGCCGCCGCTTCAAACCCTCTGCCGGGCCTGGGATCTCATCCCAGGCCCGCTTTGTTCATGCCGGCAAACAAAGCCGCCAGCGAAACTCCGCCGCCCAGAACGGCCAATACATCTTGGGCTGGCCGGGAAGGTTTGACTGTGATTTAATTCACATTCAACTCTCGTTCTTCACCTCCACAATTGTGCTCACGCTCGGCCAACCCCTTCTTGAACTGCGGCAAGATGCGTCGGTGCGGACGGAGAGCCAACTGTCCCAGGGGGTTAACGTCCATGTCTTCATCTGCTTCTCAACCCGCTTCCACGCCTCGGACGGGTGAAAATTCCTCATCCCCCCTGTCTGCTGCGCTGGCCATGGCGGCAATGGCCGCTCTGGTCGGGGGCGTGGTTTACCTGTTGAAGACAAACCCGCACACCGGCTCCTGGGCGCAGGGCTACGACCCCACCGGGCGCTGGTGGCTCTCGACGCTGTTTGCCGCCCTGCCCGTGGCGGTTCTGCTGGCATGCATGGCTCTCCTCCGGCTCAAGGCGCACGTTGCGGCGGTGGCCGGCTTGCTCACGGCGCTCACGGTCGCTATCGCGGTCTTCCACATGCCGGTCCGGCTGGCGCTGACCACTGCGGCCTACGGCGCCGGGTACGGGCTGTTTCCCATCTGCTGGATCATTCTTCCGGTCATCTTTCTTTACCAGTTGACGGTGCGGACGGGCCAGTTTGTAGCCTTGCAGCAGAGCCTCACCAACATCACCGACGACGGGCGTTTGCAACTGGTCTTGATCGCCTTCGCGCTGGGCGCGTTCTTTGAGGGCGCGGCGGGGTTCGGCACGCCCGTGGCGGTCTGCGGCGCCATTCTCATCAGCCTGGGATTCAAGCCGATCCAGGCGGCGGGCCTTGCATTGATTGCCAATACCGCGCCAGTGTCCTTTGGCGCCCTGGGAATCCCCATCATCGCGCTGCACGCGGTCACCGGCCTCGATCTTCTTTTGCTCTCGAAGATGGTAGCCATCATCCTGGTCCCCTTCTGCCTGCTGGTGCCGTTCTGGCTGATCTGGGCGTATGCCGGATTCAAGAGCATGGTGGAGATATGGCCGGCCATTCTGGTGACGGCGGTGACGTTTGCCACAGCCCAGTACCTGATGGCCGTCTACACCGGACCTTGGCTGGTGGCCATCGTCGCCTCCACCTCCACCATCGTTGTGCTGATCGCCTTTCTGCACTTCTGGAAGCCCAGGCGGGTGCTCAATGCCCAGGGCGAGGACATCACCGCCAAGGTCCGGCAGCGCTTCGACCACAGCGCCACCACCTCCTTCAAGGCATGGCTGCCCTGGCTGATTCTCAGCGTGCTGGTTTTTGTGTGGGGAATTCCGCAATTCTCGCAGGCGCTGGACAAGGCCACCACCATCAACTTCCCGGTGGCGGGCTTGCACAACTTTGTGCAGCGGATCCCTCCCGTGGTGATGAAGCCAACGGCGGAGGCTGCGGTGTACAAGCTGAACTGGGCGGCGGCCGCCGGCACCGGCATTCTGCTGGCGGCTTTGCTGGCGGGCTTGCTGATGGGGCTCAAACCCTGGGCCCTGCTGGATACCTTTGTGAAGACCGTCGTCAACATCCGCTTTACGGTCATCACCATTTCGGCCATGCTGGCGCTGGGCTTCATCACGCGTTATTGCGGACTGGATGCCACCATGGGACTGGCCTTCGCGCGAACCGGGGCGCTTTATCCGTTCTTCGGCACGCTGATTGGCTGGCTGGGTACGGCCACCACAGGCTCCGACACCTCCTCGAATGTGCTCTTCGGCAGCCTGCAAAAACTGACCGCGCAACAGATCGGGGTCTCGCCGGTGCTGATGGCCTCGGCCAACTCCGTCGGCGGCGTGATGGGCAAGATGATCGACGCGCAGAGCATTGTGGTGGCCAGCACGGCAACCCAGAACTACGGCCAGGAGGGAACCATTCTGCGCTTCGTCTTCTGGCACAGTCTAGCGCTGGCCAGCCTAGTGGGCTGCCTGGTTTTCCTGCTCGCCTATGTCTACCCGTTCAGCCATCTGGTGGTGCGCTGAACGCCGGGTCCCTGATCGCTTGTTGTTGTACCAACTACAGGCGTAGATCCCGTTCTTGGGACCTGGGAAAGCAGGAACTCAAGCTACAGATTCATGCCGTCAGAAACCAGGTCGCGCTCACTCAACGCTCAATCGGCGAGCGGTCAGGCAGCGTACATGCCTTGAGATCATCACGCCCGGTTGCGCGGCGTCACGACGTGAAAACGCAGTTCCTGCCGGCGTCCTTGGCTTTGTAAAGGGCGATGTCGGCGATAGCCAGAAGCTGATTCTCCTGGAACGTGTTGGCGGCGCAGGCGGTTACTCCAATGGAGACCGTTACCCGGATCTCGCGGTTGCCCAAGAGGATCGGAACATCGCCGACCGCCGCGCAAATCCTCTCCGCGGTCTGCCGGGACTGCTCGATGTCGCAGTTGGGCAGCACCACCAGAAACTCTTCTCCCCCGTAGCGCCCGACAATGTCGTAGGGGCGCACCATCTCTGCAATGCGATCCGCGGCCGACTTCAGAACCGCATCGCCGGCCTGATGCCCGTATTTGTCATTCACCCTCTTGAAGTGGTCCAGGTCGAGCATCAGAACGCCTGTGAACCCTTCGTTGCGGTTGGCACGGTCCATTTCCCGGTGCAGCATATCCAGCACTGAGGACCGGTTCCAAAGGCCGGTAAGGCCGTCGTGGGTGGCCTGGAAGCGCAGCTTCTCCCGTGATTCAATCAGGTCGGCCTGCAGCGCAAGAATGCGATTGCCGACTCTCAGCCGGGCCCGCAGTTCATTCTGATCGAAGGGCTTGGTCAGATAGTCGTCCGCGCCCGCTTCCAGGCCGTTGACCACATCCTGGCTCTCATTCCGTGCCGTGACCAGCAGAATATATTGGTACGGCATGCAGGATGTTCTGCGAATTCTTCTGCACAATTCAGGGCCATCGATTCCCGGCATCACCCAGTCCAGGATCAGCAACTCGGGAGCATCGTCCTGCTGCAGCAGGTTCCACGCCGCTGTGCCATCTTCGGCCACCATGACTCGATAGCCCCACCTGCCCAGCCACACGGTCAGAATCTTCCGGAACATCGGATCGTCTTCGGCGATCAGAACACGATTGGTCCGGCGTTCCGATTGCTCGCCCTCCAGGGGCGTCACCGTTTCTGGAACCATGTTCACCGGGCTATCCCCCTTTCGTCAGCCTGCTGCCTTTCCTGCATTTCGTTGCACACCTGCCGTACCGCGCTCACCACATACGGAATCTCCGCTTCAAGAGATGCCACCAGCGGTTCGGCGCTCGCCATGTCCCGCCTTCGTCCTGCTTCCTCAAGTTCGCGCGTCTGCTGAGAGAGGGCTCTGATTCCCAGATACCCTATTTCGCCCTTCAGTCCGTGCGCCACTCTCTCCACGGCCTCGGCGTCTCCGCGGGATAAAGCCTGCCGCAGCCTGGTCAGCGCTTTGGGCGCCTCGTTGATGAAGATCTCAACGACTTCAAACAGAAGCTCTTCATCCCCGCCAACTCTTTCCAACGCCTGCGCGGCGTCCCAACCGGGCGCCCGGTCAACCGGGAAGTCTCCCCTTCGTTTGCCGGCATCCGCCATCCGGCCCTTGTGAATCTGGCCCTTTGCGGCGCCGGCGATTGCTTCTTCCAGTTCTTTGCGGTTGATGGGCTTTGAAAGATAGCCGTCCATTCCGGCGTCAAGGCAGCGCTCACGGTCACCCTTCATGTTATGCGCTGTCATGGCAACAATCGGGATGTGCGTGCCCGATCCCGATTCGTTTTTGCGAATCTTCCTGGTCGCGGTGAAGCCATCCATCTCCGGCATCTGGATATCCATCAGCACCAGTTCCACGGGGTTGTGCGCCAGCAGAGACAGGGCTTCCATTCCGTTGTTCGCCACCAGCACCGAGTGGCCCATGCTTTCCAGGGTTCTGATGGCCACTCGCTGGTTGATGGCGTTGTCTTCGGCCAGAAGAATGCGCAGTCCGCTGGGGAGCGGCGCCTGCCGCTCGTTTGACTCGACCGGCAACGGAGCAAGCCCGTCCCCGCCGATTGCCATGGCGATGGCCGCCAGCAGTTCCCACTGCCGGACGGGCTTCAGAAGATAGCAGGTGATCCCAAGATCCTTGCAGCGTTGCACGCTCTCCTGCTGCGTGGCGGAGGTCAGCATCATGATGGCCGTGGTGTGCAGGCCAGGCGTTTTGCGGATCTTCTCCACCAGGCCGATCCCATCCATGTTGGGCATGTGCATGTCGGTAAGGATCAGGTCGTAGGGGCTTCCGGACGTGTTGGCTGCAAACAGTTCTGCAATCGCCTGCTCGCCCGATTCCACATCGCGGGTCTGCGCCTCCCGCCGGATCAGCATCTCCCGCAGGATTCTCCGGTTGGTGGCGTTGTCGTCCACAATCAGGATGCGCACTCCACGTAGATCTGGTGAAGCCTTGGACGATGCGCCGTCTGCCTTGTCTTCAGGGAACTTCAACCGCGCGGTGAAGTGGAAGCGGCTGCCGCGGCCCAACTGACTGTCAAGCCAGATTCTGCCCCCCATCATCGTCACCAGGCGCGTGCAAATGGTCAGCCCCAAACCGGTTCCGCCAAACCTCCGCGTGGTTGAGCTGTCCGCCTGGGCAAAGGGCGCAAAAATGGCCTCCTGCTTGTCGGCGGGAATGCCGATGCCGGTGTCGGCCACCGTAAATTGAACGTCGCGCGGGCCATCTTCCGGGTTCGACAGTTGCGCCCGCAACGCAACTTCGCCCCGGCGCGTGAACTTGATTGCGTTGCCCACCAGGTTCACCACAATCTGACGCAGCCGCATGGGGTCTGCCCGCACTATCTCCGGAACCTCGGGATCGATGTCGCACAGCAGCTCCAGCCCCTTCTGGTCCGCATAGATGGCGAGCGATTTCAGGGCGTCTTCCAGGCAGGTGCGCAGGTTGAACTCCACCAGCTCCATGTCCATCTTGCCGGCCTCGATCTTTGAGAAGTCGAGGATGTCGTTGATCACCGTCAGCAGCGACTCCGCGGAGAGTTGAATCGTCTCCAGGTATTCCTTCTGCTGCTCGTCCGGCCGCGCCTCAAGCGCCAGCGCCGTCATCCCGATCACGCCATTCAAGGGGGTGCGAATTTCATGGCTCATGTTGGCCAGGAACTCGCCCTTGGCACGGTTGGCAATCTCCGCGGCTTCCTTGGCCGAGCGCATCTGGGCCTCGGCCTCGGTGCGCTCCTCCACTTCCTTCTCCAATTCCGCCGTGCGCTCCTGAACGCGCATTTCCAAGTCCCGCTTGGTCTGCGACAGCTCCCGGTCGCGGTGCTGGATGGTCTTCGCCATGCCGTTGAAGGAGTGGGCCAGCTGCTCGATCTCATCCTTGCTGTGGATTTCGGCGCGGGCCATCAGGTCGCCGCTCGCCACCCGTTCCACTGCCGACTGCAACTGCAGAATGGGCCGTACAAAACGCCCGGCAAACAGAGTGGACACTAGCAGGCTCATCAGGCTGCACACCACAACCAGAATTCCGGTGCGCAGATTCACCTGCCGCGCGCTCTCGTCATAGGAATTCAGCGACAGCCCCACATGAATCCATCCCCACTGGATGCTGCTGTAATCGAAGGGAACGGCATAGTGAAACACGCGCCGGTTGAAGAGCGGTACCACCCCAAGTTCGCTCGAAGGCTGCCGCAAATCGGGACGCCAATAGCGATCGATCTTGGGCACCATGCGCCAGCCATCGCGCTCCACCACCAGCGAAAGCCCGTCGTTCCTGGTGATCACCAGGAAGTCTACGCCCTTGTCGCCCTTCAGCACTTCCATGGCATGTTCCACCACCGAGGAGTAATCCTCTGAGATGGTGGCTTCGGCCACCTCGCCCTGCAGGGCGACCGCCACGCCGCTGGCCTTCGATTCCAACTGCTCCCGCAGGTCGCGCTTCTGCTCCGGCAGCATCACGGCCACAAAGATGCCCAGCGTGATGAGCGTGATGGTCCACGTCAGCAGCATGATGCGGCGGGCCACTCCGGTGACTCTGAAGATGGGAATCATGGGTGTCCCTTTCGCAGGCTTGCCGGTTGCGTAGCGAGGCGGTCGAATTCGCGCACCATCTCCAGCGTGCCGTTCATCACCGCGGTCGGCCTTACCACGAATCCATGGGACTGGTACAAAGCCACAATCTGCTGCCCGGCGGGCACCGTCTCAATGCGCAGAATCGCATCGATCAACGCCTTGCGCGCGTGGGTGCTCGTGCTTCGCCGGAATCCAAAGATAATCGGAATGATCCTGGGCGACACCGCCAGGGCCCGCAGATCGCGCCCCAGCTGGGGATTCAGTTCCATCGCCGTTTCCCAGCTCCGGCGCGCCATGCAGGCCCCGTCCACGCGGCGAAAGAACACCGGCAACACTACCTGGTTCAGGTTGTCATTGAGCTTTTGACTGGCAAAGAAGTGCTCTGGCGCGGGCAGGTTGTTGGACGCCAGCAGGATGTTGAGCCAGGCGGGCAGCAACACCATGTCGCGATGCAGATGAGAGACGATCCGCGCCCCGCGCAGGTCGCCGATCTTCTTGTACGGGCTGTTGCTCTGCACCAGCAGGACATACTCGATCCCATTGGCCAGGTAGTCCTGAATCACCAGCGAGTCGGGGTCGGTCAGATCCGCAACTTGGGCGAACTCCAGGGCGGTGACCCCATAGCAGTCCAGCCTCCCCAGGCGGACATCCTTGATCAGTTCCTCGGAGGGAATGAAAATATCGGAGATCGGAGCCGCAGTTTCAGTTCCGTATTGAATGGCAACTTCACGCAGCCAGACCCGGTAGGCCGCCCGCGCATCGCTGACGTTGGCCCCGGCCAGAGTCTCCGCACTGATGGCCAGCCGCAGGGGTGCGCTCGCATTCGCGGCCTGGCAAAGTCCAGGGTCCAGAGTAATCGCCGCCGCCCCCGCCATCATGGCCAGGGTCCGCCGCCGGGTGATTGGTTTGCCTGAACTGCTCACTTCTTCCTTCCTGAAGAGAGGCCCCATGCTCCAGGTTCATGCCTCAAAAGCCATGATGAGAGCGTTTTCTCCCATTGCCAGAATCCTGGGCGTCTCTTGAAGGCTCGCTGTCATTTCCCCCAGGGGTGAGAACGCGTATCCCGGGAAAACATGGAAATGGTCTAGACACTATCGGCAAAAAGCGGGCACTGTTCCATTCATCCGCCCCGCAGGCAACGCGGCGCCCGGCCGCATCCTTTTCGCGTCTCTTGCCAAAAGGGTGGCGCAGCAAGATGAATTCGCTTCGCGCCGGACCGGTGAGCGTACAGAAGATCTCCAATTGGCCTCAAGCCTCTCCTTTGCGCGGTCCGGCCTGCTGCGCGTTGAGCTGTTCAAACCGGTGAACCATCTCCAGGGTGTCCTTCATCGCCGAGAAAGGCCTGGCAAGCAGGACTCGGGCATCGAACAGGGAGGCGATCTGCTGGCCCGCCCTCACTTTGGAAATGCTCACCAGTGAATCCAGAAGGGTGGCGCGCGCCGTCGCGTTCGAGTTGCGGCGGACGCCCACAGCCACCGGAATCACTTTGGGCGACACCGCCAGGATGCGCAGATCGCGGCCCATCTGGGGATTCAATTCCACCGCGGTGTTCCAGTCGCGGCGCGCCACGCAGGCGGCATCCGCATGGCGAAAAAAGACCGGCAGAATCACCCTGGTCACGCTGCTTTGCCTCGTTTGACTGGCAAACAAATGATCTGGCGTGGGCAGCCCGCTCGCGGCCAGCAGGGTGCCCAGCCACACCGACAGAAGAATCATGTCGCGATGCTGATGGGAAACCAGCCTTGCGCCCCGCAGGTCGGCCAGCTTCTTGTAAGGGCCGTCTTTGTGCACCAGAAGCAGGTATTCCATTCCGTCGGCCAGGTAATCCTGCACCACAATCGCCGCCGGATCGGTCAAATCGCCAAGGACCGAAAATTCCTGGGCGGTGGAGACATAGCTCTCGATCCTGCCCTGCCGCACCTCGCGAATCAACTCCGCCGAGGCCAGGAAGATGCCAGGGACCACATCCGCTGTGGCCTGTCCAAACTGATGAAAAGCCGTATCGATCCAGACCTGATAGGCCGTACGTGCATCGGCAAGGTTGGCCCCGGCCAGCGTGTCCGCGCTGACCGCCAGGCGCAGCAGGCGTTTTTCACTCTCCGCCCGGCAGAATCCAGGCGTCAGCGTCGTGGCGGCCGCTCCCGCCAGGAGTGTCAGGCATTGCCGCCGGGTGACCCTATTCTCTCCGCGGACCATTTTCCACCACCTCTAACCCGTTCCTGCCGCTCCGGCAACCACGGGAAACCCCTTGCCAAACGATGGAGCGGGTGCCCCAGGTCTCGCTTCTGAGACCTGGGAGTTCACGAACAAGCAGGTTCGGGTGCCCTACCCTCGCCGCGTCTTTGCTTTTGCGGCCAGGGTGGGAAAGCGCTCACTGCATTTGCCAAATCGCTAGCGCCCGTTGCCCAACTCGGCCTGCACGCTCCTGCCCACCACCAGGTCGATCCTGGCTTGCAGGGCGCGGTGGTCATAGATCGCCTTGTCCCGCGCCGCCGTCACCAGCGCCTCCTGCAACTGCGCCCGGATCACCTTTTCCGTCGCCACCAGCCCCGCCTGATAGCCGCGCAGCGTCAGATCGGTGTCGTCCTTGGCGGCCGTGGCGGCATCCTGCGTGGCCTTGACCACCTTTTCGCTGGCGCCCAGATCCAGAAACATGCTGCGAATTTGCAGTCCCAGCCCCTCGCTGAGCAGCACCTTCTTCTCCTTGAGCTGGTTGATCCGCGCCCGCGCTTCGGCAACCCTTTCCTTGGTCAGAAAGCCATCGAAAATCGGGATTTCCACCCCCAGATCCACGCTCCAGCCGTCCCGGTTCTGCGCCGTCGAGAGGCCGCCGTCGTAGCTGTTCCAGCGCTTGTGCAGCTCGCCTTTGAGGCCGATCCTGGGGAAAAAGCCGCTGGCCGCCGTCTTGCGCTCGCCCTCCAGGGCGCGCAGCCCGGCGTCGAGATCCTTCCAGTCGGGGTTGAACTCGTAGGCCGTCGAAACCAGATCGTCCAGATTGCCCGCGTAGGGCTGATAGGGCACTTCCTCGTCTTTGGGAAGAACGCTCGATTTCCACGACAACCCGATGGTGTAAGCCAGGGCCGCCTCGGCTGAGCCCTCATTGGCCTCCAGCGGAGCCACCATCGAGCGAACCGTCTCGGCAATCACCTTGTTGTCCAGGTAGTCCGTCTTGTTGACCGTGCCGGAGCTGTCCTTGTAAAGCGACTCGGTCATGGTCAGGGTCGCTTCCATGCGGTCCAGCGTGTCCTGGCCCAGTTGATGAAGCTGACGGGCCAGCACTGCGCCATAGTACAGGCGAATCACGTTCTCGGTAAGCTCCAGGTCGGTGCGGTGCGCCTCGCTCCTGGCCACATCCACCGCGCCCAGCGACTGCTCGCTCAGGCCCTTGCGCATCCCGCCGTCGAAGAGCAGCCATTTGAACTCGCCGGAGACCGATTCCGTCTCCGGGTTCATCAGCTTGATGTTCTGCGCAGGGAGGGGAAACATCTGCGCGCGGGTGGTGACCGTCTGACCCGGAAACGACACCGGCATCTGCACCGGAACCGGCGGGAACCCCGGCCCGAAGGCGTTGGCCGGAATGGTGACCGTCGCGCTTCCCCCCGGAATGGCCACCGTCTGGGCCGGCAGATACATGGCGCTGGCCGGATACACGAAGTTGGGCGAGGAACTCATCTCCTCCGCCCCGCCTTTGGCCGTTACCTGGGGCCAGTAGGAAGCCAGCGCCTGGCGATGCTGCGCCTCGGCTATGGCCACGGCAAACTGGCTGGCCGGGCGGCTATGGTTCTTCTCCATGGCGATGCGCAGGCAGTCGTTCAGCGTGAGCGTCTGTTGATTCTGCGGCACAGACTGGCCGAACGCGCCTATGCAACCCGGCGTCAAAATCAGCGCCAGAAGTCCCGCACGCAGGCGCGGGAACCATTTCCTGTTCATCTCCTCACTATCGGCAAGTGAAATCCATTGTTTGAACGAGTACGTGGAGCGGATTCAGAAACTCCGCTTTCTGGAACCTGAACGCCCTGAAAGGGGTTCGCCGCCGTCCCCGGTGCATCGACCTGCGCCGAGGCTCCGCTCCCGGAAGCAACTGCCGCCCGGCTCCATGAAGGCCAAGGCCGCGGAATCGAACCCGCAGGGCCAGTTCAGTTGCGCCGATGCGTTTTTCTTGCCGCGCGTTTAAGCATCCAATAAGCGTAACCTTTCTCTCAACTCTCGTAATCTCCTCGGCCGATTCGCCTGCACGAAGAGGAGGCAACGGGCAGGATAACTTTCTCTGTCGAAGAATCGGATTGGAGCAAGGTATGCAAACAAATCTGCTGTCTGCTTTAGGCTTGATGGCCTGTGCCGCTGCCCTGGCGGTGTCAAGCGCTGCACAGACCTCCGCCGGTACGCCCTGCTTGCAAAAGCATGGCGCCGCCACCCAACTTGTGGTGGACGACAAACCGTTTCTGGCTCTGGCGGGAGAACTCACCAACAACGCGGCCACCAGTCTGGAAATGTTGGAGCCCATCTGGCCCAAGATCGTCGCCGGCAACCTGAATACAGTGCTGGTGGGCATCTCCTGGGCGCAGTTCGAGCCGGAAGAAGGCAAGTTCAATTACGCCCAGGTGGATGGGGTGATCGCCAGGGCGCGAGAGAACCATCTGCACATCGTGTTCATCTGGTTCGCCAGTTGGAAGAACGGCACCTCCAGTTATGCGCCCTACTGGGTAAAGAAGGACTATGTCCGCTTTCCCCGCATTCAGATCGGCGCAGGCAAGACCGTCTCCATCTCCGGCCCGGTTGAACTGCTCAGCACCTTTGGCGAGGCCACGCGGGATGCGGACGCTGCCGCCTTCGGCGCTCTCATGCGCCATATCAAGGAAGTCGACGGCGCCCGCCACACCGTTGTCATGATGCAGGTGGAAAACGAAGTCGGCGTGCTGCGCGATTCGCGGGACCGCTCTCCGGCGGCCAACCGCGCGTTCGCCGGGCCGGTGCCGGCGGAGCTGATGCAATTCCTGGAGTCGCACAAGGACGCGCTGATCCCCGAGTTCCGTGAGGTGTGGGCGGCGAACGGCTACAGGAAGTCTGGCACCTGGGAGGAGGTCTTCGGTCCCGGCAAACCCGCGGACGTGGAGATACCGATCCAGACCACGACTCCGCCCATGAGCGCCTATGAACATGAGGTCAGTTGGAGGCAGTTGCACTGGCCTGCGGATGAGATCTTCATGGCGTGGAATTATGCGCGCTTCGTCGAGAAGGTGGTGGAAGCCGGCAAGGCCGGCTACAACATTCCCATGTTCGTGAACGCCTGGCTGCAGCAGCCGAATCATGCCTGGCCGGGAACCTATCCCAGCGGCGGTCCGCTGCCTCAGGTACATGACATCTGGCGGGCCGGCGCCCCCGGCGTGGATATTCTGGCGCCGGATCTCTACCTGGAGTTTTTCGACCGCGTCTGCGAGAGATTCAGCCGGGGTGGGAATCCACTGTTCATTCCCGAGACGAGCACCGACCCAGCCAATGTGATTGTTGCCACCGCCAGGTACAACGCCATCGGTTTTTCTCCCTTCGGCATCGACGGCAACCGCCCCATTCCCCCCGAACTCGCAGCCACCTATCAGATGCTCTCGCAGTTATCGCCCATGATTCTTGCGCATCAGGGGAGCGATAGCATGACCGCCGTGCGCATGAGCGAGGGAGACTCGCCCCGGACGATCGGGCTGGGCAACTACAACCTGACGTTCACCTACACTGGCCGGGTCAGGCGCCTGCCTCCGCAGGCCAGGGGGCAGGTCGAGTCGTCGCCTCCCAGACTGCCCGCGGGCTCGCAGCCGGCAGAGGCCCTGCCGCCCCTTGCCGCCGCCGCGGTTGTCATCGCTGTCGGTCCCGACGAGTACTATTTCGGCGGCGGCGGCATGCGCGTCGACTTTGCGCCCAACACGCCCGGCCCGCCCAACGTGGGCCTCGGCGATGTGCAGGAAGGCAGATTTGTCGACGGAAAGTGGCAGGTTGCCCGTCAGATTGCGGGCGACGACGATGCGCAAGGAGAGATCCTGGTGCTGCATCCGGACGCCATCCTGCGTGTGACGCTCTACCGCGCCCCATAGAGACGCCCTTCCACAATGCGTGCCAGCCCCGAATCGATCCGGGGCTGGCACGTGCACTGCGCGCCCTTTGCCCGCGGCCGGTCTGTCCATGCCCGAAAGTCTCACATTCGGCCCAACCGCCTCACGCCAGTTTCTTCAGCTCCGGGTAACGCGCATAAATCCGCCGCTGATCGTCGCCAGCCAATTGCCCCAGCCGCATCGGCTTGTCCTGCGGCCGCGTGCCCTTCTGATTCAGAACGTTCATCAGGCTCCATTCCCGTTGCAGGGGCTGCGGCTCGTGCGCCGGCAAATCGTAGCGGGTAAAGTCGATCGCCATCGCCGGACTGCCCGTCTCCCAGTTCCTCAGCAGTCCCAGCCGAAACTCCCGGTTCATGTACCACTGGATTTCCAGATCCTTCTCGGAGCCCGGCGCACCGGTTCCCTTGGCATCGAAGCGGTAGTTCAGAGAGTTGTTGTTGGGCATATGTTTCCGCCACTCCAGCCCGAACGCCCCTTCGGTCATCACCTGTGTATCCGGCCACCTGTCCTTCACCGCCTGCAGCCACCACGCCAGGTCCTCGTCGTGGCCAACCGACACCTCCCAGATGCCCGTCACAAAGCCAAATCCATTCAGCGCGTGACCCTGGTCAAAGTGCATCGCGGTGGTGTCCATCATCTCCCTGCGGCCCGCTTCTTTCCCCAGGTTGCCCACCGTCTCGATGGGCCCAACCCCCATGCGGCTGTTGAACCCGCCCTCAAAGCCGTCGCGCCGTGCCGTCAGAAAGTCGCAGGTCCACCCGTCCAGGCACACGCAATCAATAAAATCCGCCGCTCCCTGCGCCGGTTTCAAATAGTGCTCCCGGCTGGGGTAATAGGGATAGCAGATGCCGCCGTCGCCGTCGCCATTGTCGATGCCGTGCTGGCTCCATATCTGCCCCTGGCACACGTGAATCCCCTCGTCGGCAGCAAGGAACCGCTGGTTCTCCGCATCCATGTAGCCCGCCACCAGGCTCTGCGGGCGATACCCGTTGCCCACCATCTCTGTGATCAGCCCCAGCGCCTTGTGAATCGTCTCCCGGTTATGCTCGCGGGTGTCGAACATGGGCGCAAAATACCCGCCCGGAATGAACGTGATCTCGTCGCCAAACTGGTCGCGATACGCAGCCAGCAGCCGCCGCGCCTCCTTGTACTCCTGCCGGGTGTCGTTCAAAGCCAGCCAGCTGATCGCCCAGGTCATCCTGCCCCCTGGGCAGCCGCGCGCAAAGGCTTCCCGCCGCGAGCGGATGCGCTCCGGCCGGTTGTCCGCGGCCTCGTCCTCGCCGATCGAGCGCTTCGGCGTAACCTCAATCTGGTTCACCCGTACCACCGAAACATGGGTGACGAACCTGCCCCGCAGGCCCGCAATGCCCGCCCCGAAGGCCAGTGATCCGCTTCCCGGCCTGGCCAGCGCCACCGCCGCCGCGGAACCCGCCGCCCGGCTCAAAAACTCTCTTCTCGTCCAGTGATTGTCCATTGCCTTCCTTTGTCTTCAGCGTCCCTGGAACATGGCCCCGTCCCTCATTCAGCAGGCTGGAGTCCTGTCACACAGACACACACACTGGTACTCCCTGCCCCGCCTCCCTGTCCAGGTCCAGCACCTTCTCACCGGCCCTCGGCCCCAGCTGCGTGGACTGCTCAATGCCCGGTGGGACCTTCAGGGAAATCGCATGAACGGTCTTTGTTGCCGAACCGGGTTCAGTATGGCTTTTGAGCGAGTTTGTTTCGGCGCGGCTCCCGGAGGGAGGCGGCGGGAATAGCCCAGGGCGAAGCCCTGGGAATGCGTTTTGCTGGGATGAACCCGCCCCGGAGGGGCGGATCGAATCCTGATGAAGAACAGCATCGCTGTTCACACCATTGCCCCGTTGGGGCCGTCCTCGCGGGTTCGAGCGCATTGGCAACAGTGTTATCCTTGATCCGCATGGCGAGGGCCAGTGCAACCCCTTCGGCCGCCCTCGCGCTTTCTTGAGCGACAGGCCTCCGTGTTCAAATCCCTTGTTTCCAGCAGGTACCCCGTTGAAAGACATCTACATTGCCGAACTGGCTGGTTTTGAAGAGGGCAAGCTCTTCGACAGCTTCTTCCTGGTCCTGGCCAAGCAGCAGCGCACCACCAAGACCAACAAGCCCTACCTCAACCTCATCCTGGGCGACAAGACCGGGCAGCTCGAGGGCCGCGTCTGGGAGCCCGGCGATCCGCGCATCGCCAGGGAATTCGAACGCGGCGACATCGTCAAGGCCCGCGGCAGCGTCTCCCGCTTCGACGACCGCCTGCAGATGAAGGTGGATCAAGTGCGCAAGGCCCAGCCCACCGAAGTGGACAAGATGGACCTGCTGCCCTCCACCACCTACGACGTGGCCGCCCTGTGGAGCCAGCTCCAGGGCTTTGTCCAGAGCTTTACCGAACCCGACCTGAAGCGGCTGCTGACCACGCTGCTGGCCGATCCGGCGCTGGCCCAGGCCTATCGCGAGGCGCCCGCCGCCCGCCAACTGCACCACGCCTGGCTCGGCGGCTTGCTGGAGCACGTCGTCAGCCTCTGCTCCCTAGCCGACCGCGTCGCCCCGCACTACCCCATCCTGCACCGCGACTTGCTGCTCACCGGCGTCATCCTGCACGACATCGGCAAGGTGCGCGAGCTGAGCTGGGAGGTTGGCTTCGACTACACCATTGAAGGCACGCTGCTGGGCCACATCCAGATGGGCACGGCCCTGGCCGAGCAGACCATCGACAGCCTGCCCAATTTCCCGTCCCGGCTGAAGACGCTGGTGCTGCACATGATCCTGTCCCACCACGGCAAGCTGGAGTTCGGCTCTCCCAAGCTGCCCATGATTCCCGAAGCGCTGGTGCTCAACTTCCTCGACGACCTCGACGCCAAGATGCAGGCCATGGCCGGCGAATTCGAGAAATCCGCCCGCGAAGGCAAAGGCCCCGACGAACTGACCGGCAAAGTCTGGGCCCTCGATCAGCGCCAGCTCCTCAACACCAGGCGATTCCTGGGCGAAGACACTAAATAGGGGGCAGCCCGACCCCCCGCGGCGAGTTACGGCCGAAATGAACTCAGCGTCGGAAGCCGCACCAAAGCTCCGTGCCCCATCCTCGCCGCGTTTTTGTCTTTGCGGCTAGTGTCCTGTCCCTGGAGTTCGCAACAAAACAAGGGTTGTCATCCTGAGCGAACGGGGCCCCAAGCGCTTTTCAGCTTGGGGGTGGTGAGTCGAAAGCCTGCTCTGAGCGAAGCCGAAGGGGATCTGCAGTTGTTTTTCAAAGAACATCTGGGACACCACACTAGGGTGGGTGAGCAGGCATCTTGCAGATTGTCTTTGTCTTGCTGAACTCGCCGGGTGCCCCAGGTCCCGATTTTGGGACCTGGGATTGCATCGCTGCGCGAGGGCCTTATGGAGTCTGATCCTCACCGGCAACCCTGCGCCGATACTCTTCCGGCGTTTCAATCAGAAACGCTGTTTGTCCGGCCAGCGCCAGCAGGTCTGCATCGCCCGTCACCAAAAAGTCCGCTCTGCCGCTCTGCGCCAAGTCAAGCAGTGGCTGATCCTTGGCGTCTCGGCACTCAAGGGGGCATTTTCCCGTCGGATCGAGGCTCTCGCAGTAGGGAAGGTACATTGCCAGCAGCTCCATGAGGTACTGCGCGGAGAGCCGGAACTTGGGATAACCGAGAACCCGCGTCAGTTCCCGCGCTGTCGCCGGCGAGATGAGCGGCACGGCTCCACCCTGCCTCCAATGCGCCCGCAGCCAAGCCAGGCGGCCGGCGGGAAATAGCAGCGCGGAGAGAACAACATTGGTATCGAATACCACCCGGCGCATCGTGTGCGGGTTCACTCGGTCTCGCGCGCCCAGGCCACGGCGTCGCTCACATCCTGCTCGGTGATGCCCAGCTTCTCCAGGTGAGCCCACACCTCGCCCGCCCGGCTCCGCTGTAGCGGCCGCAGGGTAATGCTCACCCCATCCGTGCTGACGTCGAAGTATTCCACCCCGCGGAACTGGGTGACCACCGCCTTGGGAAGCGTGAGTTGATTCTTGACCGTCATTTTGGCCAGCATAAATCACCTCATTCAAGGAAACAAGGAAATCTTACCATAATTCGGCTCCGGTGAGCAGGCCGCGAGCAGGGTCTATCTGTTCCCTGTTCCCTACTCCCTGTCTCCCACAAACCACTCCCACTGCTCCAGCGTCAGCGGCGCCACCGAGAGCCGTCCGATAATCACCAGCGGCGACTGGGCAAACAGCGGCTCGGCCTTGATCGCGGCCAGCGTCCTGGGATGCTTCAGCCGCTTGCCCACCTTCACTCGAACAATGGGCACCTTGGGATCACTGGGGTCCACGCTCAGTACCGTTCCCGTGCCCACGGCCGTGCGCTCGTCGCCGGTGTGGTAAAAAATCCACTTTGTCCCGGTCTTCATCTCGCGCAGGTATTTCACAGCGGTGGGGTTGGTCACGCCATCCCACACGGTCTTCTTGTCGCGCAGGAAATCGTCGAAGGAGTAGACAGTGGGCTCGGTCTTGAAGAGGAAGTAGCTCATGCGCTTCATGGTATGCGAGAGGCAGTAGAGCAGGGAACAGGGAAAAGGGAGCAGGGAACAGCAAGCTGAGCATTGGGGGCGAACCAGGCTTAATGGGGTCGCTCCACCCCCTGTTCCCTGTTCCCTACTCCCTATTCCCTGCCTTTCCCCGTTACAATCAAGACAATATGATTCGTTTCTCAACCGCTGGCGAGTCCCATGGAGAGGCTCTCATCGCCCTGGTCTCCGGCTTGCCGGCCGGCGTCCCCGTCGATCTGGACTTCGTAAACCGCGAACTATGGCGCCGCCAGCAGGGCTATGGCCGTGGCGGCCGCATGAAGATTGAGACCGACAAGGCCCACATCCTCTCCGGCGTGCGCCACGGCAAGACCATCGGTTCGCCCATCGCCATTGAGATTGTCAATCGCGACTGGAAGAACTGGGAAGAGAAGCTGCCGGTCGAGGCCGGCGATCCCGCCAAGCACCAGGCCGTCGCCTCGCCGCGTCCCGGCCATGCCGACCTGGCCGGCGCACTCAAGTACAACTTTCCCGACGCCCGCTATGTGCTGGAGCGTGCCTCGGCCCGCGAAACCACCGCGCGCGTGGCCGCCGGCGCCCTGGCCAAGCTGATGCTCAAAACCCTGGGGATTGAAGTCGCCAGCCACGTCATCCGCGTGGGCCGCGCGGAGTTGGAACGCGCCGCTGCCTGGGACGAGATCGCCGCCCTCAACGCCCGCGATGAAGTTGTTCTTGGCTGCGTCGATGCCGCCGCGGAAGCCCGCATGAAAGAAGAAGTCGAAGAAGCCTCCCGCACCGGCGACACCGTGGGCGGGGTCTTCGAGGTGGTGGTCCACGGCGCGCCCGCCGGCCTGGGAACCTATGCCAACTGGGATGAGCGCCTCGACGGCCTGCTCGCCTGGTCGGTGATGAGCGTGCAGGCGGTCAAGGCCGTCGAAGTCGGCCGCGGCGTGGTTGCCGCCCAGTCCTTTGGCTCCGCGGTTCACGACCCCATCCATTACGCCGCTGAAAACCAGGGCAAGCCCACCCGCTTCACCCGCGACCAGAACAACGCCGGAGGCATCGAGGGCGGCGTTTCCAACGGCGAAGACATCGTGGTGCGCGGCTACCTCAAGCCCATCTCCACCCTGCGCCGCCCCCTGGAATCGGTGCGTTTCGACTCCCGTGAGGCCACCAGCGCAAGTTATGAGCGCAGTGATATTTGCGTGGTGCCCGCCGCCGGCGTGGTCGCCGAGGCCATGGTCGCCCTCACCGTCGCAACCCTGGCCCAGCAAAAGTTCGGCGGCGATTCGGCCCTGGAAATGAAGCGGAATTTCCTCGGGTACATCGAACAAATACGGAGCTATTAGCAGAAAATGATTCTCAAGATTGTCAAATACCCGGAACCGGTGCTCTCCCAGCCCGGAGAGCCCGTCACCGAGTTCAACAACGAGCTGCGCAAGCTGGTCGCGGACATGTTTGAGACCACCTATGCCTCGGAGGGCGTGGGCCTGGCCGCTCCCCAGGTGGGCGTCTCCAAGCGCCTCGCGGTCATCGACCTCAGCATGGGCAAGGAGCCCAAGGACAAGCTGGTCGTCATCAATCCCGAGATCATCTCCCGCGAGGGCAAGGTCTACGAAATGGAGGGCTGCCTCAGCTTCCCCGGCATCACCGAGAAGGTGGTGCGCGCGGCCAAGGTGCGCATCCGCGCCCAGGACGAGCACGGCAAGTGGTTCGAGATGGAAGGCCTGGACCTGCTCGCGCGCTGCTTCCAGCATGAAATCGACCACGTGGACGGCATGTTGTTCATCTTCCGCATGAGCGCCCTCAAACGCGACCTGGTGCAGCGCAAGATTCGCAAGTTGCAGCGCGACGGCGAGTGGTAGACCCCAACATGACGAGTGTGACGAGCACGACAAGACCCGCAAATCCACATTCGGTCCCTGTCCCTCCCCTGCAAAAACTGGGTGCCCCATCCTTTCCTCGGTTTTTTGAGGAAAGGGTGGGAAACCGTTGCACTCAACCGGCCCGCACCTCAGGAGTCCAATGAAGCTCGTATTCTGCGGCACTCCCAGTTTCGCCATTCCCACCCTCCAGGCCCTGCTGGCGGCCGGCCATGGAATTGCGCTGGTCGTCTCCCAGCCCGACCGCCCCGTGGGCCGCAGCCAGCAGCTCACCGCTCCTCCCGTCAAGCAATCCGCCCTGTCTGCCGGCCTGCCCGTCACCCAGCCGGAAAAGATTCGCAGCAACCCCGAATTTCGCGCCCAACTCGAGGCCCTCGCTCCGGACGCTATCGTCGTGGTGGCCTACGGGCGCATCATTCCCCCGTGGATGCTGGCCCTGCCCCGCTTCGGCTGCATCAACCTGCACGGCTCCCTTCTGCCCAAATACCGCGGCGCCGCGCCCATCCAGTGGGCCGTGGCCATGGGCGATGCCTTCACCGGCAATACCACCATGCTCCTGGAGGAAGGCCTCGACACCGGCCCCATCCTGCTTCAGCAGACCCTCCCCATCGCTCCCGACCAGACCGCCGCCGACCTCTTCGGCCTGCTGGCCCAAGCTGGCGCGCCGCTGGTGGTTGAGACCCTGGCCGGCTTGGAGAGCGGAGCGATTCACCCCCAGCCGCAAAATCACTCCTTTGCCACCTTCGCTCCGCTGCTGGACCGCGAAGACGGGCGCATGGACTTTGCCGCCCGGCCGGCCACCGAACTCCACAATCGCTGGCGCGGCTTTCAGCCCTGGCCGGGCGCTTTCACCACGTTCGCCGGCAAAAAGCTGATCGTCCATCGCATGCAGGTAGCCGAGGAATCCGGCCTGGCCGAGCCGGGCCAGTTGCGCATTGAAAACCACCGCCTGTTCGCAGCCTGCGCCGGCAACACCTGGCTCGAACTGCTTGAAATTCAACTGGAAGGCAAAAAACGCCTCACAGCCGCAGAATTCCTGCGCGGAACGCCGCTCCCAAGCGGCGCCCGGCTGGGCTGATGGCGGCCATCTCCGCAGCCCGCAAGGCGGCCTTCGGCGTCCTCATGGCCGTCGAGCGCGGCCACTCCCACTCCGACGAACTGCTCCGCGGCAGGACCGTCAATGCTCTTTCCTCGCCGGATCGCAACCTGGCCACGGCCCTGGTGCTGGGCGTGCTTCGCTGGCAAATAAGCCTCGACCACCAGCTCCGGGCCCTGCTCAAGCGGCCCAACGCCAAGCTCGACGCCGAAATTCTCATCGCCCTGCGCCTGGGCGCCTTCCAGTTGCTCCATCTGGACCGCATCCCCGCCCGCGCCGCCATCGACGAAAGCGTGGAACTGGCCAAACAGAACGGTCACCGCTTCGGCGCCGGTATGGTCAACGCCGTCCTCCGCAAACTGGCCGTAGCGCCAAAACCTGCGCAAAGAATCCTCCCAGTGGAAGGTACAGGCTTGGCCGGTCAGGACCTTGGCCCTGGCGTGAAGAGTACAGGCTTGGCCGGTCACGGCCTTGGCCCTGGCGTGAAGGGTACGGGCTTGGTAGGTCAGGGCTTTAGCCCTGACGCAAAGCCCGAAAACACCGGCGGGGCTTTAGCCCCTGAGGGATGTATTTCGGATGAGTCTGGCGCAGATCTGGCTCTGGCTTACGCCCATCCACTTTGGATCGTCGAGCGCTGGGTCAGCTTCTTCGGCTTGGAAGCGGCGCGCGCCATCTGCCGCCACGGCCAAAGCCAGCCCGTCCTCACCGTCCGCATTGAGAGCCCCGCCGTCGAACTCGAACTGACCAAATCCGGCGTTTACCTGGAGCCCGGCGACCTTTTAACCTCCGCCCGCGCCGTCATCTCCGGCGACCTGACCGCCGCGCCCGCCTTCAAGGAGGGCCGCGTCCGCCTTCAGGATGAGGGCTCGCAGCTGGTGGCCGAAATCGCGGGGCAGGGATGCGACCTTCTCGATTGCTGCGCCGCTCCCGGCGGCAAGACCCTGATCCTGGCCGAGCGCAACCCCCAGGCCCGCATCCTGGCCTGCGAATCCAGTTCCACCCGCCAGAAGGAGTTGAGCAAACGGCTGGCCGCCTATGCGGACCGCATCGAGTGCCGCCTGGCCGACGCCGCCGCCCTGGTCCAGAACGCCGCCTTCGATCTGGCCCTGGCCGACGTGCCTTGCAGCGGCACCGGCACTCTGGGCCGCAATCCGGAGATTCGCCACCGCCTCCGTCCCGAGGATTTCGCCCGCCAGGCCGAGCGCCAGAGCGCCATCCTCCGCGCCGCCCTGCGAGCCGTTCGTCCCGGCGGCCGTGTCGTCTACTCCACCTGTTCCCTCGATCCGGAAGAAAACGAACAGGTCGTGGCCTCCGTCCTCGCGGAAGTCCCCAACGCTCGCCCCGTCCCCCTCGATGCCCGCGTCGCAGCCCTGCTCAGCGAAGGCATCCTGACCCCCTCCGGCGCGGAGCGCCTCGGCGCCTGCCTCACGCCGGAAGGCGCGCTTCGTCTTCTGCCCGGTGCCTTCCACACTGACGGCTTCTTTATCGCAATGATCGAGAGAATTGCCTAGAAAGCGGGTGCCCCAGGTCTCGATTTTGAGACCTGGGAGAGTTTGAACTCAATCTACGAAATCATCCGATCAGAGACCTAAGGTGGGATAGCAGGAATTTCTCCTCCCGCAGGTGGCCCGTTCACTCGCTCTTATGCTGCTCGGGGCCCAGCCTCAACTCCTCGTAGTCCCGCCCCAGCTCGTCGCACAGCGCCTCCACCACCAGCTCGTGGTCGCCGCGTTCCGGCAGTCCTGAGACGGTCACGCTGCCCACCACCCCGGCTCCCGCCACGGCTAGCGGAAACGATCCCCCATGCGCGGCATAGTCGGCCGTTGGCAGCCCATATCGTTCCAGCAGCGTCGCGTTCTTCAGCTTCAGATTCAGGCCCACCGCATACGAGCTGCGATGGAACCGCGCCACCACGTTGCTCTTGCGCCGCACCCACTCCGCATTGTCCGGGGTCGTGCCCTCCAGTGCCGCATAGAAGAGCAACTGGCCAAAGCGCCGTATATCGATCGCCAGCGCCAGGCCCCTGCTCTCCATCATCGTTTTCAGGCGTACCCCCAGGTCCCACGCCACATGCGCATCCAGGCGCTGCAACCGCAACTCGCGCTCTTGCAGAGCCACCCGCTCCAGGTCTTCGCTTATTCCCATGCCGGCGCGCCTCCTTTTGCCTGCGTCATCCCCGTATGCCAGCCATCATAGACCGGATTCGCTGGATTGCGGCTCATGGATGCTGGGTTTCCCAGGGCAAACCTGGCCCCACCGCAGGTGGCCCCGCCGCCCCGCTCACTTCGCCACCGTCAGCCGCACCACCGCACCCTGCTCCACGCGCGAACCCGCCGGCGGCTGTTGCGCCGTCACCGCGCCCGGCTTCAGCGGAGGCCGCAGGGCCGCATCGGCGCTGCCCACCGGCGCCACAGGCACATCCACAAAGCTCGGCGCAGGCGCCTTCAGGCCCACTTTGGCCAACTCCGCCTGCGCGCTCACCTCCGGCAGGCCGGTCAGGTCGGGCATCACAAATCCATCCGGCGCGTCGTCGCCGGGCGCGGCCACCAGCAGGTTGATTCCCGGCCGCTCGATACCCTGGGAGTGCGCCGGCGGGTCCTGCGCCAGCACCGTTCCCTCCGCCGCCTTGCCCCAGGGCAGCCGCGCCGTCACGCCCACCTCCAGACCCACACGCCGCAGAGTCAGCGCAGCCACCCGCTCCTCGCTGCCCACCGTATCCGGCACGTCCACCTTCTGCGGCCCCAGGCTTTCGGCCACCCGCACCCGCCACTCCCGCCGCACCACCGTTCCCGGCGCCGGCGACTGCGTCAGAATGTGCCCCGCGGCCACGTCCGCAGAGTAGTAGCGATTGTCCACGTCCAGGTTCAGCCCCAGCCCGGAGGTCTGGCTGCGCGCATCGGCCACCGTCATTCCCTTCAGCACCGGAACCTGCACCTCGGCCCCGTGAATGGCAAAGTGCATGGTCACGATGGCCGCCACCAGCGCCACCGCCACCAGCAGCATCACCAGCGACGCCACCTGAAAGAAATTCAGTACCCCCCGGCCCTTCATGCCTGCGACTCCTCGTTTGCCCTAAGGCATTCTCACGGATAGTGTACGGTCCGGGTGGGATCGCGCAAGGCCGGCATCACCGAAACGATGAAACCGCCCTACCGCAAATTATCCGTCGCCGGCTCGGGATGGATCGTCATCCGGTACACCTCCGGGCAATCCAGTTTGAAGCGGTCTTCCAGCGCGGTAATGGCCACGTGAACCCGCTGCATCGGCAGGTCGTCGGGCAGCGTGCAATGGCAGGAAACGTGGATGTGCTCGCCGGCCCGCCCCACCTTGATCTCATGCACATCCACAATTTCCGGGAACAGCTTGGCCGCACCAAGCAGCGCGCTCTCAATCTTGCGGTCTTCCGCGTCCACCTCGTCCGGCTGCTCAATCGTGGCCGGCTCGCTCTCGATATGCGACAGCACGGCGTCAATCTCCGGCGTCTCGCGCAGAATCTCCGCCTCCAGCGCGCTCACAAAGGCGTGCGCCTCCAGCAGCGGCAGGGTTTCGTCCAGCTCCACATGCAGTTCCACCCGCAGCCGTCCCCGGTGCGACTGCACGCTCAACTCGTGCACGCTCACATTGTTGCGCGCCGCCACCGCCCGCACCCGGTCAAAGATGCTCTCCGCCCTGGCCTGCCGCGGCACCGTGTGGATCACCACGTCGGCCTCCGGCAGCGTCCGCTGCACCGCCTCGGTGGCCGCTCGCACCAGTTCCCCGGTGTGCTCAAAGGTAAAGCGCCGCGGCAGCGCCAGCGTCAGGTCGGCAAAATAGTCGGCTCCCGCCCTGCGCATCCGTGCCTGCTCCACCGCCAGAACCCCCGGCACCTGTTCCACTTCGCGCACGATCTTGCGCCGCGTCTCCACCGGAATCTCGTCCAGCAGCACCGCCACCGCCTCGTGGCCCAGCCGCAGCGTCAGGCGCAGAATCATCAGCGAAACCACCACCGCCGCCAGCGGATCGGCGTAGTGCAGCACGGGGATTCCGAACCGCGATCCCACCCAGCTGGCCGCCAGCCCGCCCAGCACCGCCACCGACGACCAGATGTCGCTGGCAAAGTGGAAGGCATCGGTAGCCAGCGCCGGCGAACCCGTCCGGTCGGCCACCGCCTTCAGTTGCCGCGACCGCCAGAAGTCCACCCCGATCGAGGCCATCACCACCAGCACCGGCCACACCGAGTTGCGCAGTTCCACCGCGTGGTGCAGCGTCCGCTCAATGGCCTCCCAGATGATCCAGCCGCTGGAAACGGCCATCAGGATCACCTCGCCGAACGAGGAGAGGTTCTCCACCTTGCCGTGCCCGTAGGTGTGGTCTTCGTCGGCCGGCTTGTCGCTTACCCCTACTGAAAACAGGGTCAGCGCCGCGCCCACCAGGTCCAGCCCGGAATGGGCCGCGTCCGACAGCACGCCCAGCGAGCCAGACAGCAGCCCCGCCACCAGCTTCAGCACCGTCATGGCCGCCGCCGCCAGCATCGAGTGCAGCGCCACGCGCCGCTTCTCCTTGGAAAAACCGGCCATCTTGGAGGCGTTGCGAGTCATCGAGTTCCTAGACTACAGGCGGGCGCGTGGCCGTGTACAACCCGGCTATGCCGAAGGTGTACGGCTGCCATGCGCACTCCTCATAGCCCGTCGCCCGCATCAGCCGCAGCATCTCCTGGGGCGGCGGAAAGTTCCCCACCGAAGCGGGCAGATAACTGTACGGCCCGTCCTTGCCGCAGATCGCCCGCCCAACCGCCGGCAGCACCCGCCGGAAGTACACCGCATAGGCCTTGCCCAGCAGCCCTCCCGGCTCGCTGAAGTCCAGAATTCCCAGTTGCCCCCCCGGCTTCAGCACCCGGTTGAACTCCCTCAACCCGGCCTCGTAGTTGGCCAGGTTCCGGAACCCGAACGCCGTCACAATCAGGTCCAGCGACCCCGAGTGCAGCGGCAGATGCAGCGCATCGGCCTCCAGGGGGACTGCGTACGGCTTACCGGTCTCGCCCGCGCCAAACTTCTTCGCCCCCCGGCTCAGCATCCCGCGCGCAAAATCCGCCGCCAGAATCGGCCTCGCCCCCTGCGGCCGGAGCTTCAGCAGGGCCATGGTCATGTCGCCTGTTCCGCAGCAGATGTCCAGCACCGCCGCGTCGGGGTCAGCCAGCACCGCCCGGAACCGCCGCGCCGTCCGCCGCCACCACAGCCGGTCTACATTGGCTGAAAGCACATGGTTCAGCAGGTCGTAGCGCGGCGCAATCGCGTCGAACATCTGCCGCACTGCCTGCGCCGCGCCCGCCTCGTCCTCGGCTCCCGCCGGTTTCGCCCCCGTCGTGGTCATTTGCCCTCGCGCTTTTGCTCTTCTTCCCTCTTACCTGCTCAAAAGACTGGGTGCCCCACCTTCGGCACAGTTTCATCGTGCCCAAGGTGGGAAACCAAACAATTCGATCCGCCCGTCTTTCTATGCCAAAATCTCGGGTGCCCCATCCTTGCCGCGTCGTTGTTTTTGCGGCTAGGGTGGGAAACGATGAAATCTGCGGGTGCCCCCGGTCTCGCTTTTGAGACCGGGGAACCACCCCCGCTGACTGGCTAAACCGCCCCGGCCTGCGCCAGCATATACCCCGCCGCCGCCTCCAGTTCCGCCGCCGTCACGTCTTCCACCACCCCGGCGTCGCCAATTCCCACCGGCAGCACAAACCGTCTCACTCCGCCCACGTTCTTCTTGTCGCCCAGGGTGGCGGCCACCACCTTGCTGGCGCGCAGCTTCAGCGCCGGCAGCGGCCCATACTGGTAAACCAAGCTCTCCAGCCGCTCCGCCTGCCGGCTGCTAATCGTGCCCCGCTCCCTGGCTACGTGGAGCGCGGCCACCATGCCCCACCCCACCGCCTCGCCGTGCAGCAGCACCTTGTAGCCGGTGGCCTGTTCCAGCGCGTGGCCCACCGTATGCCCGAAGTTCAAAATCATGCGCAGCCCGTTCTCGCGCTCGTCCACGTTCACCACCCCGGCCTTCATGCGGATGGACGCGGCAATCACCCTCTCCAGCGCCTTCGGGTCGCGCCCCAGCACCTCGTCCGCGTGCTCTTCCATAAAGCGCACCAGCGTCCGGTCGCGGATGATCCCCGCCTTCACGCTCTCCATCAGCCCGGCGCGCAGCTCGCGGTCGGGCAGCGTGCCCAGCACGCCAATGTCGGCAAACACCGCCCGCGGCTGATGAAAATTGCCCACCAGGTTCTTGCCCTCGGGCAGGTTCACGCCCACCTTGCCGCCTACCGAGCTGTCCACCTGCGCCAGCAGCGTGGTCGGCACCTGCACAAAGGGAATCCCGCGCATGAAGATGGCGGCCAGAAACCCGCCCACATCGCCCACAATCCCGCCGCCAAAGGCAATCACCAGGCTCCCCCGGTCGCCCCCCGCCGCCGCCATCTGCCGCAGCAGCTTCTCCACGCTGGCCATGGTCTTGTGCTTTTCGCCCGGCTCCAGAAACAGCGTTACCGGCGCCTCGGCAAAGGAGGAGAGAAACGCCTCCCCCCACAGTGCCCAGATCTCCGCCGAGGTCACCACAAACACCCGCCGCGGCAGCCTGCCCGCCGCCCGCTCAATGCGCGGCGCCAGCGTCTCCAGCAGCCCGCTCCCCGCCACCACCTCATACTTCGCTGTAGCCGTCTCTACCCGTATCGTCTGCATACTGCCTTCATCCTAAATGCACTCTTGGGTAGAGAGCCGCGGACGGGGATAGTGTCCTGGTGGTGTCCGCCACACAGAGGGTCGTTTTATGCTTTGAAAGGGCACGACTTTAGTCGTGCCGTAAACGGCCCAAGATGAGCTGGGCTTTAGCCCCTGAGGGAAGCTGCCGGGTGCCCCAGGTCTCGATTTTGAGACCTGGGAACGACCCCAAAATGGATCAACGATACACCGCCCGCCCCCTCTACCACCCCAGCCAAAGCAGCGGCGTCAGCCCCAGGGCCGCCAGCCCCAGCAGCATAGCCAAACTCGGCGCGCCGGTCTTGCGGTCGGCCAGGCTGAAGGCGTAGATCCCTTTCACCACATTGTTGCTGGCCGCGGCAATCAGCACCGCCGCCGCAGCCACCTTCAGCGGCGTCAGGGTCCCCGCCGCCTGCGTCAGCCCCATGATGAACGGGTCCACGTCGCTCACCCCCATCAGCACGGCCAGCGTGTTCACGCCCGCGCTGCCCAGGTAGGTGACCGCCAGCTGGGTGGCCACCAGCATGCCCAGAAACAGCCCGGCAAACAGAAACGCCGTCAGCAGCTCCAGCGGGTTCTTGGCTTCGTACTCCCGCTTCACTTCCTGCGTGTTCTTGTCCGCCCGCAGCGTCCACAGCCATCCCATCCCCACCGCCAGCCCCGCCAGCACCAAAAAGGGGATATAGAGCAGCATCATCAGTTGCCGGTTGAACAGCGCCAGCAGAATCACCAGGCGCAGATACATCACCCCGGAGGCGATCAGGATGCCGCCCGCGAACAGGTGCGGCTGATGCTCGCGCGCCGCCCGCTTGGCCATCACCACGGTGGTGACCGTCGAGGAATAAGCCCCGCCCAGCAGCGCCGCCAGCACCACCCCGCCCTGTCCCTTGGTCATCTTCTGCAACACATAGCTGAGGTAGGAGATGGTGCTGATGGCTACCACCACCAGCCAGGTCTTGAACGGGTTGATGTGGAACTGCGTGAACTGCTGGTTGGGCAGAATAGGCAGAATCACCGCGCTCAGGAACAGAAACTTGGAGAAGGTGAGAATCTCGTTGGGCGCAATGCGCACTGCCAGCTTCTCCAGCCCGGCCTTCAGGTCCAGCAGCAGCAGGCTGGCCACCCCCAGCGCGGTGGCAATCCACAAGTGCCCGTAGCAGACCAGCGCCCCCACCATGAAGGTCGCCAGCCCCGACATCTCCGAAGTCACTCCGGCGGCTTCGGCAGTGGAAATCTTGTGCCAGTAGCTCAACAGCAGGAACCCGGCGACCACCAGAAAGCCGATGGCCACGGGCAGCATCTGCGAGCCTGAAATCAGCGCGCTCGAGTAGCCGATCAGCCCGATCAGCGGGAAAGTGCGCACCCCGCCAAAGGAGTAAGGGCCGCCGGCCGCCTTGCGCTCCTCCCGCTCCAGCCCGATCAGGAACGACAGAAACAGCACCAGAACAATCTGCACGGCTTGCGGCGGAATCTGCTGGTAAATCTCCATGCGCGTCGAACCTCCGAACACTGTCTTCCCGCGGAACCCCTGCGGGGGCTGAACTCCAGGGCCAGTGCACACTGCCCGCTACCCTTCTGGAAGTGAACTGGCCCTGGTGCAACCGGCTGGGGGGCCGCCCAACCGCCCTCCGCGGAATCTGCTAGTCAGCTTACACTCTGCCACGGCCGTGCGCCCGAGGCCGGGCTTCCGTGCAAGAAAACCCGCCTTGGCAGGCCAGCCCGCCTCAAAACGCCAAACGGCGGAGCCGTTTGGCTCCGCCGCTTCTGTTCCGGTCCGCTGCCTGATTTTGCAGCTACTGGTTAGCGCCGTCCGCCGCCAGCATGTCCACCGCCGCCACCGGCATGTCCACCACCACCGCCGCCAGACCGCATTCCGCCGCCGCCGCCGGCATGTCCACCGCCGCCACCGCTACGCGCTGGTGCAGCATGTCCACCACCACCGCCACGCGCTGGTGCAGCATGTCCGCCGCCGCCAGCTCTCATGCCGCCACCAGCCCGCATCCCACCGCCAGCTCTCATTCCGCCGCCGGCCCGCATTCCACCGCCGCCACCGGCAAAGCGGCCGTGATTGGCAGCATAACCGCCGCCGCCGCGATAGTTTCCTCCGCCCCCTTCACTGAAGCGATGCCCGCCCCAGCCGTGGCCATAACCCCAGCCGGCCCAGGGGCCCATGCCCAGGAAGATGCCGTTGTAGAAGTAGCCCGGCCCGTAAAATCCCATGGGCGAGCAGGCGTAGGGCGCGTAGTCGTAGTATCCATAGGCACAAACCGGTGGTACGCCCAGGTTGATGCCGACGGAAATTTGCGCGTGAGCCGCTGGCGCCAGGGCCAGACCCGCGAGCAACGCTGTTGCTGAAAATAGAGTTTTGAGTCCGCGCATAGTTGACCCCCCCTTGAGGTGTCTGCGGTTCCGCTTGTTGTGTGGGGTGCGATGTTGCCGCAAAGAACCATCCGGCAACAGCAGCCACCATAAGGGGCTAAGTCCGTACATCCGCTCCCCTCACATGCGTTCGGGGGGCTTTCTTCTATCTACCCTTACGTCCTCCACTCTACCCGCCCGCTTTATCCCTGTCTGAGCAATAGGAGGCACCTCGCGTGCCGTCAATTCTCTGGCCCCTCAGGGCAATCGCATGAACGCTCTTTGTTGCCGAACCGGGTTCGATATGCCTTTGGAGCAGGCATGTCTCGGCGCGGCTCCCGGAGGGAGGCGGCGAAAACAGCCCAGGGCGAAGCCCTGGGAATGCATTGCAGGCGTATGAATCCGCCCCGGAGGGGTGGATCGAATCCTGATGAAGAACAGCATCGCTGTTCATGCATTTGCCCGGTCTGACCCCTGATCTCTAGCCCCTGGCCCTCCCGCGCGGTGGTAGCCTGAAAGTTCATGGAAAAGGCGTCTCAAGTGGACTTTCTGGTGATGGGGGCAGGCGTAGCAGGCCTGCGAGCGGCAATCGAACTGGCCCGCCACGGCCAGGTGCTGGTGGTCACCAAGGAGTCCCTGGGCGAGTCCAACACCCACTACGCGCAGGGCGGAATCGCCGTCGCCATGGAGGGCGACCAGGACATAGCCCTCCACCTGGAAGACACCGTCAACGCCGGCGATGGCATCGTCTACCGCCCCGCCGCCGAAGCGCTGGTCACTGAGGGCCCCGTCCGCGTGGCCGAGCTGATCGAGTGGGGCGCGAACTTTGACACCGAGGCGGGCCAGTTGCTGCGCACCCGCGAGGGCGCGCATTCGCTGCCCCGCATTCTGCACGCCAACGGCGACGCCACCGGCGCTGAAATCAGCCGCTCCCTGCTGGCCTTTGCCCGCGCCCACAAGCGCATTCAGTTCGCCGAGTGGACCATGGTCACCGGCCTCGTTGTCGCCGAGGACCGTGTCATCGCCGCCGACCTGCTCGACCGCGACAACCACCCCAGCCGCATCGGCGCGCGCGCCATCCTTATCGCCGCCGGCGGCGCTGGCCAGGTTTACTCCGATACCACCAACCCCAGCGTGGCCACCGGCGACGGCATCGCCCTGTCTGTGCAGGCCAAAGCGGAACTGGCCGACATGGAGTTCTACCAGTTCCACCCCACCGCCCTGTCGCTGCCCGGCGTGCCCCGCTTTCTGCTCTCCGAGGCTCTGCGCGGCGAGGGCGCCTACCTGCGCAACGATCGCGGCGAACGCTTCATGGAGCGCTATCACCCGCTGCTCGAACTCGCCTCCCGCGACGTGGTGGCCCGCGCCATCACCCGCGAAGGCATGGGCGCGGCGCCCGGCAAAGTCCGCCTGGTTCATCTCGATATGCGCCACATCCGGGGCCTCGATCTGCATCACCGCTTTCCCGGCATCAGCGCCTTCCTCGCCCAGCAGGGCCTCGACCTGGGCCGCGACCTCATCCCGGTGCGCCCGGCCGCGCACTACCTCATGGGCGGCATCAAAACCGATCTTTCCGGCCGCACCACTTTGCCCGGCCTCTACGCCGCGGGCGAGGCCGCCTGCACCGGTGTTCACGGCGCCAACCGCCTGGCCTCGAATTCACTGCTGGAAGGTCTGGTCTTCGGCGCTCGCGCCGCCCAATCCATGCTCGTGGATGGCTTGCCGTTGCTGGCTGCGGAAGCGGCAGCAGCGAGAACCACGCCCCTCTCCGCCGGCGAAGAACAGCTCGTCGAAGATCACATTGCCCGCCTACAAGCGGCCATGTGGGCTTACGCCGGCCTGCTCCGCGAGGAATCCACGCTGCGCCAGGGTTTCGCCGTCCAGCAAGCCTGCGCCGCCGCCCTGGCCGAACTGGCCGCGCAAGGCAAAGGAAGCCGCCGCCTGGCCGAAGCCCAGGCCCTCAGTTGCGTTGCTCGCGCCATCCTGGCTTCCGCTCTCGCCCGCACCGAAAGCCGCGGCGCCCACTTCCGCAACGACTTCCCGCACCCCGACGACCAGAACTTCCGCAAGCACTCCATCCTCGGCCGCGCAGACAAGGTCGTCTTCGAAGAGTGGTAGCTTTGCAGGGAACAGGGAACAGGGAACAGGGAACAGGGAACAGGGAACAGGGAATAGGGAACAGCCGACAGCTCCCCGACTTTACGTGGGCACAAAGGCCCCGTGCCCCATCCTCGCGACTTTTCTCTGTCGCGAGGGTGGGAAAACACAAATCCCACGGGGCGTACTATCCCACCCTTTCGCCAGAAGAAAGGCGATAGGACGGGGCACGGAGCTTGATTGCCGGTCTGGCTTTCTATTCCCTGTTCCCTGATCCCTGTTCCCTGTTCCCTGCCATCCACGACACCCCGGCGCACACCGCCAGAATCCCCCCCATCACCGCCAGCGATAGCGTGATCGGCACCTCGATCCAGCGCGCCCCCAGCATCTTCAGCGCCACAAAACCCAGCAGCGCCCCCAGCCCGTAGTGCAGATAGCGGAAGCGGTCCAGCAGCGCGGCCAGCGCAAAGTAGAGCGAGCGCAGCCCCAGCACCGCCAGGATGTTCGAGGTGTACACCACAAAGGGATTGTGGCTGATGGCCAGCACCGCGGGAATCGAATCCGTGGCAAACAGCACATCCGTCACTTCTACGGCCAGAATCACCGGCAACAGCGACCCCTTGGCCGGTTGCAGCTTGCGAATCCATTCAGGAATGGCCGCCTTGGCCGAGCCGCCGCTCACCAGCCGCCACGCCGCATACAGCAGGAACAGCCCGAAGATCCAGGTGATCCAGTCGAAGCGCTTCAGCAGCGTGATGCCCGCGGCAATGAACAGCGCGCGCAGCACCACCGCCCCCATCACGCCCCACAGCAGGGCCTTGTGCTGGCGGTGCGGGCTGATGCGGAAGCCCTGAAAGAGGACCATGAAGACGAAAAGATTGTCCAGGCTGAGCGAGGTTTCAATGGTGTACCCTGCCACGAACTCCAGCGCCGTCTGCCGGCCCTGGGTCAGGGCAATCCACACCGCAAAGCCCGCCGCCGCCAGCACCAGTGCCGCCGTCCCCAGCCAGGCAAAAAGTTGCGGATAGCGCGTCTCCCGCCGGTGTCCGGGCAGCAGCGAATCGGCCAGCAGCAGCACCGCCACCACCGCGTGAAACCCCACCCACCAGACCCACGAAACGCCCGCAATCATAGCTCGATGCTACAGGAAGGCAGAGAACAAGGAGCAGGGAACAGCGTCCTGTCAGCGCATGAATGTTCCGTACCCCATCCTCGCGGCTTGTTTCTGTCGTGAGGGTGGGAAAACACAAACCCCACCGTGCGCGCTTTCCTATCCTTTCGCCAGGAAAAAGGCGGGAGGATGGGGCACGGAGCGTTGCAGATGTTCTATACGGGCGCGCTAACGACTTGGTTCTGAAAACGGAAGCCTGATCGGCGAACACTGCTTTCTATTCCCTGCCTTTTCACCGCTGGTCGATCAGCTTGATCGTCTCCATGAACACGTCGCCGTCCACGGTCAGGCTGCGCACGCCGATCTTGTCCAGGGTGTCCTTGGCCGTGTGGTGGTAGCTGTTCTGGGGCCCGTAGTCCAGGTCGATCACGTCGATCGAGGGCACCCCGCGCTCCACAAAGGGCAGGTGATCGTCTTCCACCGCCGATTCGGTCTGGAAGAAGTACTTGTCGTAGCCGAACTTGTGGGCGGACTGCCGCACCAGCTCCACCAGCCAGTCCGTCGAGCGGGTTTCGCGCTGAATATCCAGGTCCTTGTCGCCGATCATGTCGGCCAGGATAAAGGCCTTGATGCGTCCCAGGGTTCCGTCCCCCGCCCATTTGGCGGCCAGGTGGCGTGTGCCGTAGAGCGAATCGGAGTTGGTCCAGTTGGGTCCAATCGACTCTTCCCCGTCGTCGAAAACCAGCCACACCGAGTAGCCGTCCAGCTGCTTGCCGCGCAGGACCTCGCTCCGCAACTGATCGCCAATCGCCATCAGCAGCCCGGTGGTCGAGCCGCCGTCGTTGGCACCCACAAAGTTGATGTTCTTCAGCCAGTAGTTGGTCTCGTAGTGCGTGGCCAGCACAATCACGCCGTTCTTCTTGCCGGGAAAGCGCACGATGAAGTTGCGCATGGGCACCGCCCCGATGGGCGTGTTGGCCGTGAAGGTGTCCTCTTCCAGTTGATCGTGCCTGAAGTGGTCGCGCAAAAACGCCTCGGCCTTCAAGTGCCCCTGGCTGGTGGGCCAGCGCGGCCCAATGGCCACAAACTCGCGCGCGTACTCCATCGCCTTGGCGCCGTTGAAGTGCTGCTGCGCCGGCGCGGCCAGCGGAGCCGCCAAAGGCGCCAGCAGCGCCATTCCCGCTACCACTCGCTTCCACGACGAAAAAGGATTCACTTGGCAGCCTCCTTGGCTTCCTTGGCCTTGCGCCGCGAGGGATGCACCCACCAGGCCACGCCAATGCCGATCAGGTAAAGAGCCATCATGGGCACGGCATAAATGCACATGGTCCAGGGGTCGGGACTGGGCGTGATGATGGCCGCCACCAGAAAAATGGCCAGAATCGCGTAGCGGATGTTCTTCCACAGAAACTTCGGGCTCACAATCCCGAACATGGCCAGGAAGAAGATCAGGATCGGCATTTCAAAGCTGATGCCCAGACCCAGAATGATGGAGAGAAAGAAGCTGGAGTAGTCCTCGATGGTGACCATGGACGTGAAGTTGTGTCCAAAGTCCACGATCAGAATTTTCAGCGCCCCCGGCAGCACCCAGTAGTAGCCAAAGGCCGCGCCGCTCAAAAACAGCCCCACCGTGGCCGTCATGAAGGGAATCACAAAGCGCCGCTCCTTCTGGTAGAGCCCCGGCGCAATGAACAGCCAAACCTGGAAGAGGATGAAGGGCGAAGCCAGAATCGCTCCCCCCACCAGCGACACCTGCAACTGCAGGTTCAGCGGGTCCATGGGGTGGGTAAACACCAGCGACTTGCCAATGTGGTTCAGCGGCGCCTGGATGAAGCTGACAAACCGGTCGCGAAAGGCCCAGGCGGCCACAAAGCCCAGCGCGAGGTAGATGGCCGAGTGAACAATGCGCCGGCGCAGCTCGTCCAGGTGCTCCATCAAGCTCATGCCGGGGAGGTCCGCGCGCTGCGTCACCGCCGCCCGCGCCTTGCCGATTGCGTCTGCGGGATCAACCATTTTGGCTCGTAGGCTCCGTCCCTGGGCTGGTCTCTTCCGCCTGCCCGGTTTCCGCAACTGCTGTGGGTGCGGCGTTTCTCTCCAGGCTGGCTTCGGGACTGGCTGGGGAGGCGATCGCAAGCCCGGCCCCGTCCATTGCCTCGCCCAGATGCCTTGCCGGCCGCGCCGCCTCCACCTGCTCGCCCGTGGCGGGCCGCTGAATCCGCGGATAGGCCTCTGTCGGCAGCGGCTCCGTCACCCCAGGGAACACCGAAGGATAAAGCTCTTCTCCGGGATACGGGCTCACGACGCCGCTGGATACGCCTTCATTGGGTGCCCCCGGTCCCGCATCTGGACCCTGGGAACCTGTCACGGGTGCCCCAGGTCCCCCTTCTGGGACCTGGGAAAGCAGATCAGCTTCGGGTGCCCCAGGTCCCGCTTCCGGGGCTGGGGAGACCAAGCCTGCTTCCGCAGGCAGTACCGCCGGCGCGCTCAGCGCCAGCGTCCGCTGCCGTTCTTCTTCCTGCTTGCGCCGGTCCGCATCCTCGGCCGAGCGCAACTCCTCTTCCATCTGGAACTTGAAGTCGTTCGACGCCTTGCGGAACTCGTACATCAGCTTGCCGATCTGGCGGCCAATCTGGGGCAGCCGCCGCGGCCCGAAGACCACCAGCGCCAGCACCATCAGGATCAGCGAATCGGCCATGCCCAGGTTGGCAACTTGAATTGTTGGCGGTGTCACCATGAAGACCAATGATACCTGCCCGCACAAGGCGCTCACAAACCGGGCGCGCCGGATGCGAGTCACTTGGGCCAACTGTTACACCTGCGTTACACTATGGGGCAATGGAAGCGAGTTCTCCGTGCCGTTTTTTTGATGACCCCCGGCTTGGAACCGAGTCCATCAGATTGAAAGGGCTGCAACAACCCCGTGGGTGGGGGCTTGCTGAGGCGATCGGGTGAAGGCGGTTTTCCGCTCAGGAACCGGTCATCGCAGCAATGTCAGTGCATCCACTGCGGCCATGTTTGCTTTCAACATCCCCGTCCAGAGCTCCCCTGGAGCAGGTCTGGACTGAAGGCGGAATACCGTGAACCTGGTCCTCGACGAAACGACGGCGGCCTCGCCGGAGGCTGGCAGCATTTGCAGCCTCGAAAACTACCTGGCGCTCCCCGATCACACCATGGACGGGCGCATTGCGGCGGCGCGCGCCACTCTCGGCTCCACCACCCTGCTGCTCGGCCACCACTACCAGCGCGATGAGGTGATCCGCTTCGCCGACTTCACCGGCGACAGCTACAAACTCTCCAAAATCGCCGCCGAAACCGACGCCCAATATATTGTCTTCTGCGGCGTGCACTTCATGGCCGAGAGCGCCGACGTGCTCGGCCACTCCGGCCAGCAGGTCATCCTGCCCGACCTCCACGCCGGTTGCTCCATGGCGGACATGGCAGAAATCTCCCAGGTGGAAGCCTGCTGGGAAGCCCTGGAGCGCCTGGGCCTGACCCAAGGTCTCATCCCCCTCACCTACATGAACTCCACCGCCGCCATCAAGGCCTTCTGCGGCGAGCGCGGCGGGCTGGTCTGCACCTCCTCCAACGCAGCCGCCGCCTTCCAGTGGGCCTTCGCCCGCGGCCAGCGCATTCTCTTCCTGCCCGACCAGCACCTGGGCCGCAACACCGGCTATGCCATGGGCATTCCCCTGGACGAAATGGTGGTCTGGGACCCCTGGGCCACGCAAATTGGGCAAAGCCTCGGCGGCCAGAGCAGGGAAAAGCTCGCCGCAAGCCGCATCCTCCTCTGGAAGGGCCACTGCGCCGTCCATCAGCGCTTCCTCCCCGGCCACGTCGATCAGGTGCGCGCCAAGTATCCCGGCATCCAGGTCATCGTCCATCCCGAGTGCCGCTGGGAGGTCTGCCAGAAGGCCGACGCCCTGGGCTCGACGGAGCGCCTGATCGCTCTGGTCGAGAACGCCCCCAAGGGGTCAATGTTTGCTGTCGGCACTGAGATTCACCTGGTCAACCGCATGGCCCGCCGCTTTGCCGCTGAGGGCAAGCGCGTCATCACCCTGGACGATACCGGCTGCCTGTGCACCACCATGTACCGCATCAGCCCCCACCACCTGGCCTGGGCCCTGGAAAACCTGGTCGAGGGGCGCGTCGTCAACCGCATCCAGGTCCGCCCCGCCGTCAAGCACTGGGCACGCGTCGCCCTCGACCGCATGTTGGAAGTGGGATAAAGGCAGGGAACAGGGAACAGGGAGTAGGGAGTAGGGAACAGGGAACAAGCTCTCGGCGAGGAGTAGTCCGTTTTCAAACGCCAGTCCGAAGCAGCTCCTGTTCGGAACCCACACAGAACTCCGTGCCCCATCCTTTCCGCTTTTTCCTTCGGAAAGGGTGGGAAAACACAAAGCCAGCCAGATGATTGCGACGTGCGAGCATCTTAGTTGATCCCTGATCCCTGATCCCTGATCCCTGATCCCTGATCCCTGATCCCTGTTCCCTACTCCCTCGTCCCCCGTTTCGTCGTATCCTATCCACTAGGGCATTTCCCCCATGAAGACCTTCACTCTCGAAGAAGCGCAATCCTTGCTTCCGGTCCTCGAAGCGCTGCTCAAGCGCGCCATCGAGGGCAAGCAGGAAGCCGAGGAGGTCGAGTCCGGCCTCGCCGAACTGTCCCGCCGCATCTATCTCTCCGGCGGCATGCGCGTGGACGTGGGCGCGGTCGCCAAACGGCGCGCGGAGATGGAAACCCACCTCCAGCGCGTGCGCGAGAGCGTCGCCGAAATCGACTCCATCGGCGTCCAGGTCAAGGACCTGGAAACCGGCCTGCTCGATTTCCCCTGCCGCCTCGACGACCAGATCGTCCTGCTCTGCTGGCGCATGGGCGAGCCGGCTATCGAGTACTGGCACACCCTCGAGTCCGGCGTACAGGGCCGCCAGCCGGTCGACGAGCGCTTCCGCCGCCGCTCCAGCCCCGGCAGCCGCCCCAACTGATCCCCCGCGCGTTCTTGCGGATCTTCCCCGATCCTGGGTGCCCCACCCTCGCGACGCCTTTGTTCTTGTCGCTAGGGTGGGCCAGCACAAATTCCCGAGGCGCAGCATCAGTGAAACAGCCCTGCCCTGGGAAATCGGATCGTTCAACTCCAGAATCCCTCCCCCCTCTTCGCGCATCTTTACCTATAGATTCACCCTGCGGCCGATCCTGTTCGCCGCTCCTGGCGGCGTAATCCTCTTGTCCCTGTGACCCAGGGCGCCGGAGATCCCTGCATCCCCCGGTCCCATCCCCCTTTTCAACCCTTCCTTTAGGAGTCATGCATGCTTACTGTCGGAGAGAAGTTTCCCCAATTTGAAGTAACGGCCACCGTCGGCCTGGACCCCAAGACCGCTTTTCAAACCATCACCGAAGCCAGCTACCCCGGCAAATGGAAGGTCTACTTCTTCTGGCCCAAGGACTTCACCTTTGTCTGTCCCACTGAGATTGCCGCCTTCGGCAAGATCAACCAGGAGTTCGCCGACCGCGACGCGCAAGTGCTGGGCGGCAGCATCGACTCCGAGTTCGTCCACCTGGCCTGGCGCAACAACCACCCCGACCTCAAGGACCTGCCCTTCCCCATGCTCGCCGACATCAAGCGCGAACTCACCGGGGAACTGGGCATTCTCGACCTCAAGGCCGGCGTCGCCCAGCGCGCCACCTTCATCGTGGACCCGGAAAACGTGATCCGCTTCGTCTACGTCACCGACCTCTCGGTGGGCCGCAACCCGCAGGAGGTTCTGCGCGTCCTCGACGCCCTGCAGACCGACGAGCTCTGCCCCTGCAACTGGCACAAGGGCGAAGAAACCCTCCACGTCTAGGGCTGTCATCTTCTGTCCTGAATCCCGCTACACATGCTGGGTGCCCCACCCTCGCGACGCCTTTGTTTTTGTCGCCAGGGTGGGAAGCTGCATCGTTCAACCTGGCCCCGTCCCTTTTCTTCCGGAGCACCCATGACCCTCGATTCGCTGATTGACAGCCTTCCCCCTTCCGCCAGGGACCTCAAGCTGAACTACTCCTCGCTGGTGCGCAACAACACCGAGCTGACCGCGCAGCAGTTGTGGGGAACCGTTGCCGCCACCGCCATTGCCACGCGCTCTGCCGGCCTCACCGCGCCGGCCCTGGCCGCGGCCGCCGCCCAACTCTCTGCCCCCGCCCTGGAGGCCGCCAGGACCGTGGCCGCCGTCATGGGCATGAACAACATCTTCTACCGCTTTCATCACCTCGCTTCCAACCCCAAATACGCCACCATGCCCGCCCGCCTGCGCATGAACGGCCTGCGCGGCCACGGCATCGAAGAGGTGGACTTCGAGCTCTGGGCCCTGGCCGTCAGCGCCATCAACGGCTGCGGCAAGTGTGTAGACGCTCATGAGAAAGTCGTCCGCGAAAAAGGCGCCACCGAGGAACTGGTCATCGCTGTCGTCCGCGTGGCCGCCGTGGTTCATGCCCTTGGCGCGGTCCTTGATCAGGTCGCCTCCGAAGCGCAGGCCGCTTCCCCCACCCTCCCCGCCTGAAGCATTCTTGCTGGGAGCAAAAGGTCCTGGCTGCCCCACCCTCGCCAAACCGGGTGCCCCACCCTCGCGACGTCCTTGTTTTTGTCGCTAGGGTGGGCTCGCAGGATGCCCGTGCCCCATCCTTGCGACTTTTTCCTGTCGCAAGGGTGGGAAACCACCAACCCTTCTCGGTCTCGTTCATCAGCCACAACCCGGAGCACAGCGAGGGGGAGACGAAAACCTGCCCCCCTCAGCGCCCTCTCCGAGCGGATGCCCGCCAGAGCGCGTCTCTCACTTCAGAACAATGGGTGCCCCGCCCGCGCGCCCTCTGGGCACCGCGATTGTGTCTTCGCGGCCAGGGTCGGATGGCACAATGCCGCATGGCGGGAATCGTGACGCGGTGCGCGTCGCGCGGGAAAGCGGTACCCTTGAACCTGGACCCGGAGTGCGGCAATGAAGGAGTGGGAATGACGATCGGAAAACTGGCCCGGCTGTTGCTGGCAGCGGCGCCGCTCCTGGCTGGCTGCGGAAACTTCTGGCAAGCGCCCAGCACCACCAACACCACGCCCTCCACCAAACTGTCCAGCGGCGTCTTCTTTGTCCTCAACCAGCAGACCAGCCAGATCGCCGCCGATTCCATCGTCTCCGGCACACTAACCTCGGTCACCGGCAGCCCCTACACGCTGCCCGGCTCCGCCGCTCCCTATGCCCTCGCCGTCTCCCCCAACGGCAGCTTCCTCTACGTGAGCGCGAGCACCGGCATCTACCTCTACACCATCGGCTCGGGCGGCGCGCTCACCTTGGGAAACAGCTCCTCGGTCATCTCCTCTGACCTGGCTACCACCCTGCAGGTCGACTCTACCGGGCAGTGGCTGCTCGAGGCCGGGCCCAATCTCTCCGAACTCCTGGCCATCCCCATCAACACCTCCACGGGCGCGGCCGCCTCCACCATTGAGCAGAAGGTCCTGCTCCCCGCCGCCTCCGTGCAGCAGCTGGCCATCTCCCCCAACGACTCCAGCACCTGCTCCACCTGTTACGTCTTCGTTGCTCTGGGCTCTGCCGGCACTGCGGTCATTCCGTTTTCCCCCACCAACAGCAACCCCTTCGGCGCCGTCAGCACCATTGCCGTCAAAAACTCCGCCGGAGCGGCGCTCTCGGTGGCCGTGGATCCCAGCAACCGCTTGCTCTATGTGGGTGAAACCGTGGCCTCCTCCGGCTCCAACACCGGCGGGGTGCGCGTCTTCCCCATCGCCGCCACCTTGACCGAGGCCAGCGGTTCCCCCTACGCCAGCGGAGGCCTGGCCCCCTATTCCATCCTCCCCAAGTCGAATGGCGACTACATCTACATCGCCAATCGCGCCGTCAGCGGCAGCTCCACCGGCAACATCTCCGGCTTTGCCGTCACCACCACCGGCACTTCCTATTCCCTCACCGCCCTCAGCTCCACCGCTTCCGCCGGCATCACCCCGGTTGGCCTGGCAGCCGACTCCAGCGGCAATTTCCTGCTGGCGGTCGATTCCGGCGGCAGCCCCGACCTCGAAGCCTACACCTTCGACACCACCACTGCCGGCAAACTGGACTCGGCCCTCACGTCCACCACCGGAACCGATCCCGTCCAGGCTGTCGCCATCGCCGCAGTGCCGTAAAAGCAGAGATCGGGGATCGGCACGGCTCCGGTTCCCCCAACCCCTAACCCTCAACCCCTAACCCCTAACCCCTAACCCCTAACCCCTAACGCCTGCAATTCCCAGGAGGTCCGCCACTGGCTGTGTTGACGCTCCCTTCTATCCCATTTGTCCCTTCCGTCAGGCGCTTCGCAGCCTTCTGCCCCGCGTTGCTCCTCCTCTCTCTTCTTGCTCTGGCCTGCGGTTGCTCACGGTTCCGCCATCTCCACCATGAGACGGTCTACGTCTCCGTTCGCCAGATGTATCTCCATGACCGGGTGGCCGCCGTCTCCAATCGCGTGGCCGAGGTGGTCAACGGGCAGCCACTTGAGGTGCTCGAGCACGGCCGCCGCTTCCTCAAGGTCAAGACCCAGAAGAACGAGATCGGTTGGATTGAAGAGCGGGCGGTGGTCGACGGCAAGACCTTTGACGCCTTCGATCAGTTGGCCAGTCAGCACAAGAGCGACCCGGTGGTGGCCACCGCCGTCCTCCGCGACGACCTTTATCTGCACATCTTTCCCGGTCGCGATACCGAGCATTTCTATCTGCTGGCCGGCAATGCCAAGGTTTCCCTGCTGGCCCGTGCTTCAGTCCCCAAGGTGACCACGGCTGGCTTTGGACTGGAGCCCAAACCCGAGGCCCCCAAAACTGCCCCGGCCACGCCGCCCGCCGCCTCCCAGCCCCCGGCAAAGCAGTCTTCTCCAGCCCCCGCAGGCGCAACCTCTCTCCCCGGTTCGCCCGAACCCCCACCGGAGATTCTGGAAGACTGGTGGCTGGCCCGCGACAGCCAAGGCCATACCGGCTGGCTGCTCGCCGGCCGCGTCGATGTGGATGTGCCCGATGAAATCGGCATCTACGCCGAGGGGCAGCGCATTGTGGGCGCCTATGTGCTGGCCAAAGTCACCGATCCCGAGGCCTCCACCCCCAACCACGAGGTGCCGGAGTACGTCACCGCCCTTGCCCCGCCCAAGTCCGGCCTGCCCTTCGATTTCGATCAGGTGCGCGTCTTTACCTGGAGCCTCAAGCACCACCGCTATGAGACCGCCTTCCGCCTCCATCCCATTCAGGGATTCCTGCCCCTCCGCGCCACTTTCTTGCCGGTGCCCGGCGGCAGCGTCCCCGCCTTCAGCTTCCATATCGCCAACGGCCAGGGGATGCACACCGATCCCGCCACCGGCATCACCCGTCCGGTCTCCCCGCGCACCATCAGCTACACGCTGATCGATACGCAGGTCAAACGCACCGGCCCGGACATGGGCCCCATCCCCATCACCCACTCGCCAGACGACAAGGCCAAGGCGGCCAAGTCCGCCAAGCAGGGGAAGAAGAAGACCAGGTAGACGCCTTCAAGCCGCCAAGGCAGCGCGCCCCACCCTCAAGGCTGGGTGCCCCCCCTTCGGCGCGGCGTTTTCGCGCCTAAGGTGGGATACAAAATATCTATAGTTTTTTGGTTCCTTAGGGCGTTTTCGATGCGAGTGCGGACAATAATTTGGGTGGGCGGATTCAAATTCCAAGTGCAACAAATCTCGTGAATCAAATCACACAGATAGCCGCAGCCTTGCCGTGCCCCACCCTTTCACCGGTAAATCTCCCGGCGGTTGCCTAAGCGCACCACTTGAACGCACAGTCTCCTATCTTGGATGTCAGCAATGATGCGGTAATCCCCGACCCTGTATTTCCAGTAATTGCCCAATGTGGAGCCGGTGAGCGCAGCGCCGATTCTGCGTGGATCGTCCAGCACGGCGACACGCTCGCGCAGGAATTTGAGGATCCGCCGGGCAACCTCTTTGTCCAGTTTCTTCAGTTCTTTTTCGGCCTCGGCTTCAAACTCAATCAACCAGGCCAAGACGCTTCTCCACTTCATCCAGCGTATAAGTCTTGCTGCGTCCCTCGCGAAGAGCGAGCGTCCGTTGTTCGACCAGGTACAGGTCTTCGAGGTCTTCGAGCTTCTCGGTGATGGCTTCGACCATGTAAAAGGTCTTGCTTCGGCCCGTGCGCTTCGCCAGTTTTTCGAGGCGAATTCTCAGGTCTTCCGGCAAGCGAAGGGAAACGGCGGTCATGGGGTTGCCTCCAAGCTGTGCGATACAAGTATCGCACAGCTCTGCGCCGTGATCCAACTGGCTGGCCCCACCCTCGCCGCGTTTTTGTTTTTGCGGCTGGGGTGGAAAATCGCCAACCCTCACCTGCTCTGTTCCCAATGAAGCCGGGTGCCCCATCCTTTTCGCGTTCTTTGCGAAAAGGGTGGGAAAGCATGAGGCCAGCCTTACAAAACGGTGAAAATGCTTTAGAACGGTCCCAGTGCCCCCAGTTCCGCAATGGCCTTATCGATCCCCGTGAGGATCGACGCCGCTTCCTTCAGATCGTTGCCCAAAGCGGAAATCTTCTCCTTCAGCGCCTTCAGCTTTTCCATGCCCGGCGTCATTTGCGCCGCGCCCGCCTGCAGCGCCACGGTGTCGTCGGCGATCTGCGCCTGATCCAGCGCATCGAGTTGTTCGCCTGTCTCCGTCCACAGCGCGCGGGCTGCGGCTTGCGCTGCCTGCGTATTGGCCGGGTTGTTCATCGCGTCGCTTGCGTTCTTCAGCGTGGCCTTGAGTGCGTTGAAGGCTGCCTGTTTCGGGTTCACCGTGGTAGCAGAAGGAGCGGGCACCGGGGGATCGGGCATGGCTTGGTTCTCCGTCATTTCTTGGTGCTGAGCGAAAGGTAGAAACCGTTGATCGCCTGCGCGTTCTGCACCAGTTGGGTCATTTCCAGCTTGAAGGCCGGGGCGTCTTTCTGGCTCTTGGTGGCGGTCAGCGCGGCGTGCGCCGAGGCCAGCGCGGCCAGCGATTTCGCGGTCGCGGCCAGCGCCTGGTCAGCCTGCCGCTGCCCCTGCACCAGCTTGGGAAGCTCCTCGATCTCGGTGCGCTTCTCCTCGGCGCTCATGCTCGCCGCATGGTCCTTGATGAACTGCTTCTGCGCGTCGATCTGCCGGTCGTAGGCGCGGTGCAGCGCATCGGCCAGGCCAGGCGTATCCGGGGTGCCGATGTCGTCTTCCAGCACCTTACAAATCTGCTGGATGGGCTTGTCCATCTTGTCCAGAATGCCGGGCAGCGCGCGAGCGCGTTCGTGCTCCATCAGCACCCCGCCAATGGCCGCGATCGCGCTGACCGCCAGGTTCTTTTCCTGGTCTTCGATCTTGAAACCCTTGAAGTCGTCCTGTTGCAGCTTGACCAGCGAGTTGCCCGCCGCCGTGGCCTGGGTCTCCAGATCGCTGATCGGCTGCTTGCCGCTCACCTCGGCCAGCAAAGTGGCGTACTGCTGGAGCCCTTCCAGAACCTGGGTTCGGACCTCCAGGTCCTTCGCCGGGATGAAGGGCTTGATCTTGCTGGCGTCGAACGGCGTGGTGTCCCAATTGGCCACCAGCATGGCCACCTGGGCGTCGGCGTAGGACTGGTTGACCAGTTGGTAGGCGTTCGTGGTCTGGGCAATCGCCGCCGTCGCGGCCGTCGAAAATGCCGTTGCGCGCGTGGCCAGCGGCGAAAGCGTGCAGCCGCAGAGCGCCGCGCCCAGGCCGCAAAGGATAACCGCTCCGAACAGGCAAAACCGTGCTTTGTGGCGTCTGCATGCCTTTGGAATCATGCCTCTCCTTGCGTCTGCCCTTGGCGCCTGCCGGGTGCCTCACGCCGCTCTTCAAGAGAAGCGCCAACCTGTCAGGCAAGGATGGCCCCACCGCAGGTGGCTCCGGACCCCGTCCGCTAACCCCGTTTGCGCAGCGCCAGCTCCACCACCCGTAGCATCTCCGCCTCCGGCGCAGGATTTCCGGTCCAGATCTCGAACTGCCGCGCGCCCTGCTGCACAAACATCTCCACCCCGCTCACCACCGCGATCCCCCGGCTGTGCGCCAGCTTCAGCAGCGGCGTCTCCAGCGGGTTATAGACCATGTCGAAGACCAGTTCTGCGTTCAGCTCATCTTCCGCGATAGGCAAAGCCTGTTTCGAGCCTTGCATCCCGCAGGGGGTCGAGTTGATCAGCACGTCGAAATGGTTCCTGGCGAGCTGCTCGTGCTTCAGCGCTTTGGCCTTGGCCTCTTTGGCCAGCGCCACGGCGGATTCGTGGGTGCGGTTCACCACAAAAACCTCCGTCCCCTGGCTCACCAGCCCGAAGACCGCGGCCCGCGCCGCGCCGCCTGCGCCCAGCACGGCAATGCGCGCGCCTTTCAGTTTCAGCCGCTTTTCCAGCGGCCTCACCACCCCGGCCACGTCGGTATTGAACCCGTAGAGTTTGCCGTCGGCCCCGGTGCGCAGCGTGTTGCAGGCCCCGATGCGGCCGGTCAGCGGGTCCATGTTGGCCAGGTAGGGCAGCACTTCCTGCTTCAGCGGCATGGTCACGGCCGCGCCTGCCAATGGCAGTTCCCGCACCACGGTCAGCAAATCGTCCAGCGTGCGCACCCGCAGCGGCAGCAGCACCGCATTCACGTTCTCGCGGCGGAAGGCGGTGTTCTGCATCAGCGGCGAAAGCGAGTGGGCAATGGGGTTGCCGGCCACCCCAAACACGCGCGTCGCCTGGTCCAGATGTTCCACGCGGTAAAGGTCGCGCAGCGTCCGCGCCGTCACCTGCCCCGGCGCCGTTTCCACCCCGTCGCCCGAGGAAGCAAAGGTGAACGCCGCGCCGGCCCTCGGTCCCAGCACGCGGCTCAGCAGCCCCTCTTCGCCCATGGCGATACCCACCACATGCGCCGTCAAGGACCGGTCTTCGATCAGCCGCAGCACCGCCAGGTTGTCGGCCAGCGTCCGCGCCGTCGAAACCACCTTCACAAACTCCGGCTCAAAGGCCTCGATCCGCGCCGCCGCCTGTTCCAGCCCCTTGGTGCGCGTAAAGTCGTGGAAGCTCACCAGCAGCGCCGTACCCGCCTCGTGCAGCCTGGCCCTGAAGTGCTCCAGTTGCGCCGGCTTGGCTTCCTCCGCCGACTCCACTTCCAGATCCACAATCTGGCAGCCCGCCTCGGCGGCTTTCAAAAGCAAGTCCAACTCCGCGGTCAAGGACTGCCCGAAGTTGCCCCCATGCTCCTTGCGCCGGCAAGTGGCGATGGCCGTTACATCCCGGTGTTCGGCCAGAAATTCCTTCACCATGGGCAGCGCCGCGACCGGCTTGGCCAGGTAGTCCAGCCGCAACTCCACGAACTTCGCGTCCTTCAGCGCCGCCTCCGCGCGCTCCATCATCTCCGCCGCGGAATCGGCCTGGATGGCCACGCAAAGCTTGCCCACCCGCAGCCGCGGACCGGGCGGCAGGGGAGCGGAAATCGTCGTGCTGTGTGCGGAACGGGACATAGCTGTCAATTGACGCATCTTAATGGTGTTCCGGTCAGGATGCAACTGCGGAGTTCGCCGGCCGTGCGAGATTGCCTGCCAGCAGGCCGCAAAGCCGGGGCGGCGCTTCTCTCCCGAGTGCTCCACGGACCTTCGGTCCACCGATACGAATGAAAATCAGTGGGTGCCCCAGGTCCCGATTTTGGGACCTGGGAGACCACCAATGCCAACCCGCCTGGTTCCACGAGGATGATCTTCAACGGAGCAGCAAACTGCCCGCAGAACCGCCGGATTAGCGCCAAGGATTGACAAAGTGTGTTATGGGCCTGAATATCGTGCGCAGGAGATTCGTCCCATGAATGTGTCGCTCACCCCGGAACTCGATAAGTTCGTCGCTGCCAAGGTGGACTCCGGCCTTTACAATTCGGCCAGCGAAGTTGTGCGCGAGGCTCTGCGGCTCCTCGAAGAACACGACCGGGGGCGCAGCGTACAGCTTGACGCCTTCAACCAGGAACTTGGAGCCCGGCTGGCGGCGCTTGACCTGGGGGAACACATCGAGCCTGATGCCGTTCGGCAGCGGTTGCAGCAGCGGTCGCAGGCACGGAAAAAGCGCAGGGCATGAAGTGCGTCTTTGGCGAAGCAGCCAGGCCTGGCAGCCTGTGGTGAAAATCAGGTTTTGAAAGGGCACGGCTTCAGCCGTGCCGTAAAGGGCCGATTGGAAGCGACGGGCTTTAGCCCCTGAGGGATGGTTCTTGCCATTTTCTACTTTTTCCATAGGCCTGTCGCACGAGCTTTGCTGGTTGGCGGATCTGGTTCTTTGCGCCAATTGAACCCGGCAACAAGCGCAATTGCTTCCGGAGGGAGCAGGCGAAAATAGCTTACGGTGCGGCAAGGCGCAACCGTGGGCGTGGGTTTCAGCTCAAATGGCCTCGCCCCGCAGAGACAGCACCCGCCAAGGCCATGTTCTCTATCCTGGTTCATGCCATTCCCCTGCTCCAAACGGCCCTCCCAACCCGCTCCGCTGTGGCACCCTAGAGTGTGGAGGAGCTTTGCCCATCATGCCCGTTGAAAATCCTGCCGTCGTCGCCCTGACGGAAGACCTTCATGCCTGGGAAGCAGGCGGAGCCGCGTCTGCCGAGGCGCTGACCGCCTGGGTCGGCGCCCGGTTGGATGCCCACCAGGCGGCCTTGGCTGCTCTTTTGGCCGTCGAGGGACCGCGCACCCCGCAGAACTCCCTGCGCCTCTACGATGTGGCCATCGAGCAGCTCAACCTGGCCGGGGCCCAGGCCGGTATTCTCAACTCCGTGGCCGCCAATAATGCGGTGCGCGACCAGGCCCAGAAGGAAGCGCAACGGGTGGCCATGGCGGGCAGCGCCCTGAGCCTGAATCGTCAGGTCTATGACGCCCTGGCCGCCATCGATCTCGAAGGCGTCAGCGACGCCACCCGCCATTTTGTCCAGCGCACCCTGCTCAGTTACCGCCTGGCCGGCGTGGACAAGGACCAGGCCACCCGCGACCATCTGCAATCCCTGCACGAAAAAGCCTCGCTGCTCTCGCTCGAGTTCAGCCGCAACATCCAGGAGGGCGCCAAGACCATCGAGGCTACGCCCGCCGAACTCGAAGGCCTGCCCGCCGACTACCTGGCCCGCCATCAGCCCGACTCCGAAGGCCGCATCACTCTCTCCACTGACCAGCCCGACATGCAGCCGGTCATGACCTTTGCCGTGAGCCCCGCTCTCCGCGAACGCATGTTCCTGGCGTACAACACCCGCGCCTTTCCGGCCAACAAGTTCATCCTTCTTGATCTGCTGGCCGTCCGCCAGCAGATCGCCACGGTCCTCGGCTTCCGCAGCTGGGCCGACCTGGCCACCGCCGACCAGATGATGGGCTCGGCGGCCAATGTGCGTGCCTTCCTGTCCAAATTGAATGAAGCCAGTCGCCAGGGCGCCCTTCGCGAGCACCAGCAGGTCCTCGCTTTTGCCCGCCAGCGCCAGCCGCAACTGACGGCCATCGACATCACCAGCCGCGCCTACTGGTACGAGCAGTTCCGCCGCGCCGCCTTCGACTTCGATTCCCAGTCCGTCCGCCCCTACTTCCCCTACGGGCAGGTCGAGGCCGGCGTCCTCCAGACCGCCGCGCGCCTCTTCAAAATCGAGTTCCGCCCTTCCGCCGCTCCCGGCTGGGACACCGCCGTTTCCGTCTTCGAGGTCTTCGATGGCGACCGGAACGTGGGCCGCTTCTACCTCGACATGCATCCCCGCGAGGGAAAGGACAAGTGGTTCTCCGCCGCCCCCGTGGTTTCCGGCGTTCGCGGCCGCTACCAGCCCGAGGCTGCCCTCATCTGCAACTTCCCCGGCGGCGAAGACGGCGAGCCTGGCCTTCTCCAGTACAACGACGTGGTCACCTTCTTCCACGAGTTCGGCCACCTCATGCACGCCATCCTGGGCGGCCAAACCGAGTGGGCCGGCCTCTCCGGCTTTGCCACCGAGGGCGACTTCATTGAAGTCCCTTCGCAGATGCTCGAGGAATTCTTCCGCGACGAAAAGCTGCTCCAGACCTTCGCCCGGCATTACCAGACAGGCGAAATCCTGCCCTCCGAAACCATCGAAAACATGAAGCGGGCGGGTTCCTTTGGCCGCGCGGACTGGGTGCGTTCGCAGCTCTACTACACCACCCTCTCGCTCGACCTCCACGACCAGGACCCCGCCGGCCTCGACCTCGACCGCACAACCAGGCAACTCTTCCAGAGTCTGCAACCCTGGACCTGGCTCGAAGGCAACCGCATGTACTCCGCCTTCGGCCACCTCACCGGCTACTCGTCGAACTACTACACCTACGCCTTCGACAAGGTCATCGCCCTGGACTTCTTCGCCCAGTTCGACCCCCAGGATTTGCTCGGCTGCGAAGCCGGCAGCCGCTACCGCACCGCCGTCCTCGAACAAGGCGGCTCAAAGCCGGGCCGGCAAATGGTGCGCGACTTCCTCGGCCGCGACGAGGAGTTTGCGGCCTTCAGCAAGTGGCTGAATGAGGAGTTTGAAGGGTAGGGAACAGGGAATAGGGGATAGGAAGCCGCACAAGCGCTCCGTGCCCCATCCTTGCGACTTTTTCCTGTCGCAAGGGTGGGAAAACACGAACTCCGCTTGGCGACTGTTCCTGAAACGCGATCCAGCTGGGTTTGATCTCTCCGCTATGGCCCCATCCGCTATGATGGTCCCGCGATGGCAAATACACAGGATTTCAACGGCAAATGGGCGCTGGTCACCGGCGCCAGCGCGGGTATCGGCATAGCCCTGGCGCGGGAACTGGCCGGCCACGGCGCCCGGCTCATCCTCACCGCGCGCCGCCAGGACCGGCTTCAAGCTCTGGCCGCCGAACTGGCAGCCAGGGGAACCGAGGTGCGCATCCTTGTCGCCGACCTCAACGACCCCGCCGCTCCGCAGCAACTCTATGACGCCACTGAAGGCGCCGGCCTCACCGTCGATATCCTCGTCAACAACGCCGGCCTCGGCCAGTTCGGCGCGTTCTGCGCCAGCCCGGTCGAGCAGGAACTCAGCCAGGTCCGCGTCAACTGCGAGGCCATGGTCCGGCTCACCCGCCTTTTCGTCCCGCGCATGGTGGAGCGGGGCCGCGGATGGGTGCTGGTCCTGGCCTCCACGGCTAGTTTTCAGCCATTGCCCTACTTCGCCACCTATGCGGCCTCCAAGGCCTTCGACCGCTTCTTTGCACTGGGTCTGGCCAGAGAAGTGGCCCGCTTTGGCGTCAAGGTCACGGCCCTTTGCCCTGGGCCCACGGAGAGCGAGTTCTTCAGCGTGGCCCGCGCCGGATCCATCCGCGGCCACAGCGTTCAATCAGCCGAAGAGGTGGCTCGCCTGGGGGTCGCCGCCCTGGCCCGCGGCCAGCGGACCATCATCCCCAACTTCGGCGGCCGCTTCCTGGCGTGCCTCGTCCGCTTCCTGCCCGTCGGCCTGATTACCTACTGTGTCGAAAAAGGCGCGCGCCCGGCCTGAGCCTGCTTTTGGCGCCTCCGGGTCTCTGACCGCTTGGTGTTGTATCCACAACGGGTGCCCCAGGTCCCGCTTTTGGGACCTGGGAAAACACCAACTCAAAGCACAAAATGACTTGGTCAGAGTTGTCGAGAAAAGCGTGCGCCTTGCCTGAGCCTGCTTTTGGCGCCTCCGGGTCTCTGACCGCTTGGTGTTGTATCCACAACGGGTGCCCCATGTCCCCCTTTTGGGACCTGGGAAAACACCAACTCAAAGCACAAAATGACTTGGTCAGAGACCTACCGGCGATGCGCGGCAAAAGCGGCGGCCAGCGCTTCTTCCGGCTCCGGGCGGACGCGGAAGTCGGCGTGCGCCTCGGCGAAGAGCACCTTGCGGTCTTTTGCAATCACATAGGTCGCAGCCAAGGGAAGCCGCCAACTCATGTCGCCATTGATAAAGGGCAGGTTCACCAGGATCGAGCTGTAGTAGTCGCGCATGTACGGGGGAACGGTATAGACCAGGCCGAACTGCTCCGCCAGCTTGCAGCCGGGGTCAGTGAGCAGGGGGAAGGGCAGCCCGTGCTGCCCGGCCATGAAGTCGCTTTGCCGCTCGGTCTGCGGGCTGATGGCCACCATCAGCGCCTCGCGCTCGCGCAGTTGCCCGTAGAGGTCGCGCCAGGCCTCCAACTCGGTGGTGCAGTAGGGGCACCACCGCCCGCGGAAGAACTTGACCACCAGCGGTCCCAGCGCCAGCAGGTCCTCGCTGCGCACCCGCCGCCCGCTGGCGTCGTTCAGCTCAAACTCCGGCGCCACTGCCCCCACCGGCAGAATGCCCTCCTCGATGCCGGTCTCAAACAGCTCGGAAACCGCGCGCTCCCCCACAGCCAGCCGCTCCGCCTGCACCAGGTTGCGGGTGTTGGCGGTAATCTCGTCGAGTTGGTCCTGAAGAGAGGTCATGGCTACACTCCGGCGGCGACGCAGCGCTCAGGATACTTGCGGGCATAGGCCGGCCAGGAGGCAAGCAGCCCCATATCTCCGCCCTCTTCGCTGTACTGCCAGATGATTTCATCCCAGGGGTCGGTGAGCTCCTGAATTCCTATGTCCACCAGCCATTCCCCAAATTCCTTGCCCCCGAAATCGCCGCTCTCGAGAGCGGCTCTGTGAGGCTCCAGGAACTTCCAGGTCTTATCGAAATAGCCGGCGATCTCGGTCAGTTCAAGCTCCCGCAAGCCGCTCAGAGTTTCCCCCACGTCGCGCACATCGTGCTGATTGCCAAAATGCCAGGCCAGGCTATCTAAGGTCATGCTGACGTCGAAGAAATAGATGCTCGCCATGGCCCGCAGCCCCGGTGGCATCGAACCGAGAGTCCGATAGTATTCGTCGGGATCCTCCCGCACTTCTTCCGGAAGCAGCCGCTGCAACTCGGCGGCGAGCAGGTCGAACAATGCCATTTCGTCTTCCGCTGCGGTTATTTGTTCCGCGGTCAGTGCCATCGTCGATCTCCCTACCGCCCGAATTTCTGCTTTCCGCCCAAGCCCAGCGCGCCCATGCCGCCGCGCATCATGTTGCGGGCCATGCCGCCCTTGCCCATCTGCTTGAACATCTTGGCCATCTGCGCGTATTGGCGGAGCAACTGGTTCACGTCCTGAATCGTCGTGCCGCTTCCGGCGGCAATGCGCTTGCGGCGCGTGCCCGAGATGATTTCGTGGTTGCGGCGCTCCTTGGGCGTCATCGAGTTGATGATGGCCTCCAGGCGCGTGAACTGCTTCTCGTCCACGCTCTTCGAGGCCTGCTGCAATCCAGCAAACGGGCCCACCGAGGGCAGCATCTTGAGGATCGACTCCATCGATCCCATCTTCTTGATCTGCCGCAACTGGTCGCGGAAGTCTTCGAGAGAGAAGCCGTCGCCCAGCAGAGCCTTCTTGGCGAACTCCTCGCTCTTCTTCCGGTCCATGGTGGACTCGGCCTTTTCCAGCAGCGACATCATGTCGCCCATGCCCAGGATGCGGCCCACAATGCGGTCGGGATGGAAGGGCTCGAAGGCGTCCGGCTTTTCGCCGGTGCCGATGAACTTGATGGGCTGGCCGGTCACGTGACGAATCGACAGCGCCGCACCGCCCCGGGCGTCGCCGTCCATCTTGGTCAGCACCACGCCGGTGAGGCCCAGGCGTTTGTGGAAGTCGGCGGCGGAGTTGACCGCGTCCTGGCCGGTCATGGCGTCGGCAATGAACAGAATCTCCGACGGGTTGAGCAGCTTCTTCAACTGCTCCATCTCGTCCATCAACTGCTCGTCGATGTGCAGGCGGCCGGCGGTATCCACAATCAGCGTGTCGCAGCCCATGTTGCGGGCCTCGCGGCGGGCTTCGGTGGCCAGCCGCTGCACCAGCGCGGAACCGGCCGCCTCGCCCTTCTGGTCGCCTTCATAGAGCTTGGCTTCAATCTGCTTGGCCACCACCCTGAGCTGCTCGCGGGCGGCGGGACGGTAAACGTCCACCGAGACCAGCATGGGCCGGTGCCCGCCCTTCTTGAGCCAGGCGGCCAGCTTGCCGGCGGTGGTGGTTTTGCCGGAGCCCTGCAGGCCGGCCATCAGAATCACCGTGGGCGGCTGCGAGGCGAATTTGAAGCGCGCCGTATCCTTGCCCAGCAGCGTGATCAGCTCGTCGCGGACGATCTTGATCACCTGCTCGGAGGGCGAGAGGGAGGTAAGCACCTCGGTACCCACGGCTTTCACGCGGATCTGCTCGATCAAATCCTTGGCCACGTTCAGGTTGACGTCGGCCTCGAGCAGCGCCACGCGGATTTCGCCCAGGGCTTCGCTGATGTTCTCTTCGGTTAGCGTGCCCTGGCCACGAAGGGTCTTGAAGGCGCGCTGCAGCTTGTCGGTCAGATTCTCAAACATTAGGTCCCCAAAATCGCAGTAAACACAAGTGTATCGCGAGCCACCTGCGGTGGGGCCGGCGTTGCCAGGGGCGTCCCAGGCCAATCGCATGAAAGTTTGTTGTTTCCTCAGCCGATTCTCTTTCCTGCGGAAACGGAGGTCTTTGGCCGCGCTCCCGGAGGGAGCGTCCGAAAATAGCCCACGGTGGAGCGTAGCGCAACCGTGGGAACCGATCCGATTGCAAATCCTCCGCCCCGTAGGGCCGGAACGATACCCCTCAACCAACCATGAATCTGTTCCCACGATTGCCCTGAGGGGCGCCTTGCCCATGCCGCCGAGAAATCGCACGCAGTAATATAGAGTCCATGCCAGCTTATCGGTCTCGAACCTCGACGCATGGACGCAATATGGCCGGAGCGCGCTCCCTTTGGCGCGCCACCGGGATGCAGGACGGCGACTTCGGAAAGCCCATCATCGCCATCGCCAACTCCTTTACCCAGTTCGTTCCCGGCCACGTTCATCTCAAGGACCTGGGCCAACTGGTGGCTCGCGAGATCGAAAAGGCCGGCGGCGTGGCCAAGGAATTCAACACCATCGCCATCGATGACGGCATCGCCATGGGCCACGACGGCATGTTGTACAGCCTGCCCTCCCGCGAGATGATCGCCGACTCGGTCGAGTACATGGTGAACGCCCACTGTGCCGACGCGCTGGTCTGCATCTCCAATTGCGACAAGATCACCCCCGGCATGCTGATGGCCTCCCTGCGCCTCAACATCCCCACCGTCTTTGTCTCCGGCGGGCCCATGGAAGCGGGCAAGGTGCAGTTGGGCAACATCGTCAAGGCCGTGGACCTGATCGACGCCATGATCGTAGCCGGCGATCCCAAGGTGAGCGATGCGGATGTGGAGGAGTACGAGCGCTCCGCCTGCCCCACCTGCGGCTCCTGTTCCGGCATGTTCACCGCCAATTCCATGAACTGCCTCACCGAGGCGCTGGGCCTGGCGCTGCCCGGCAATGGCACCGTGGTGGCCACCCATGCCGACCGCAAGCAGCTCTTTCTGCAAGCCGGCCGCACCATCGTCGATCTGGCCAAACGCTACTACGAGCAGGACGACGCCTCTGCCCTTCCTCGCGGCATTGCCACCTTCGAAGCCTTTGAAAACGCCATGATGCTCGACATTGCCATGGGCGGGTCCACCAATACCGTTCTGCACCTGCTGGCCGCCGCGCAGGAGGGCGAGGTGCCGTTCACCATGGCGGATATCGACCGCCTCTCGCGCCGCGTTCCCAACCTCTGCAAGGTGGCTCCCTCCGCGCCTGCGGTGCACGTTGAAGATGTGCATCGTGCCGGCGGCATCTTCGCCATCCTGGGCGAACTGGACCGCTGCGGGCTGCTCCATCGCCAGACCCATACCGTGCATTCGCCCACGCTGGGCGCGGCCATTGACAGGATGGACGTCGCGGGCGCGGTCGCTCCCGCGGTCACGGAGTTCTATCGCGCGGCGCCGGGCGGCATTCGCACCACGGTGCCCTTCAGCCAGAGCGCTCGCTATCCCGATCTGGACCTGAACCGCGAAAGCGGCGTGATCCGCGATGGGGCGCATGCCTTCAGCGTCGATGGCGGCCTGGCCGTTCTCTACGGCAACATCGCCGTGGACGGCTGCATCGTCAAGACCGCGGGCGTCGACCCTGCCCATCTCACGTTCACCGGCCCGGCGCGCATCTTCGAGAGCCAGGACGCCTCCGTCGAGGCCATCCTGGGCGACAAGGTAGTTCCCGGCGACGTGGTGCTCATCCGCTATGAAGGACCGCGCGGCGGACCCGGCATGCAGGAGATGCTCTATCCCACCAGCTATCTCAAGTCCAAGGGATTGGGCAAGGTCTGCGCTCTGATCACCGACGGACGCTTCTCCGGCGGCTCTTCGGGGCTTTCGATTGGGCACATTTCTCCAGAGGCCGCGGATGGCGGCGCGCTGGCTCTGGTGGAGGAAGGCGATTCGATCGAGATCGATATTCCCAAGCGCCTGATTCGCGTCCAGGCCTCCGACGAGGTGCTTGCCCAAAGGCGCAAGGCCATGGAAGCCAGGGGCTCGGCTGCATGGAAGCCCGTGGCCCGCGACCGCAAGGTGTCGCAGGCGCTGCAAGCCTACGCCGCCATGACCACCAGCGCGGCGCGCGGCGCGGTGCGCGACGTTTCCAGGATTCAGAGATAGCCGGCGTTTGGACAGGACCTGAAAAACTGACCGTCAAACCCGACGTCAAACCGCACCCCAAGCCAGACCTCAATACCGCCGCGCAGCCTCCTTGCGGAGGCTGCATGGGCCTTCAGGCCCATCCATACAGCGGATCGAAGCGATGCCTTCAAGCCCGCCGGGCTGCCGATCAGCGCTTCGCGCCTTCCGCCTCAAGCAGTTGCCGCTTGCGCTCCACGCCCCAGCGATAGCCGGTGAGCGAACCGCTCGCGCCCACCACGCGATGGCAGGGAACCACCAGGGCCACGCGGTTGGTGGCGCAGGCGCGGGCCACGGCGCGAGTGGCGTTGGGCATGCCCATCTCCCGCGCCAACTGGCTGTAGCTGACGGTCTGCCCGCGGGGAATGGCGCGCAGAGCCTGCCACACCCGCAGTTGAAAGGCCGTTCCGCGCAAATCCACCTGCGGTGCGGCCAACTTCTCAAATTCGCATGTCTGGCCATAGACCACGCTCAGCGCAGAATCCACCAGACCTGAGAGCGAGGGGTCGCGGTGCACTTCTGCCGCCGGAAACTCCTCCCGCAAACTGGCCTCGGCCTCGGCGGAACTGGCTCCCAGGGCCAGCCAGCACAGGCCGCGTTTTGTGGCGCCCACCACCAGCCAGCCGAAGGGTGACTCGGCAGTCGTAAACCCAATCTGCTCGCCGCGCCCTCCCTGGGCAAAACGGGAGGGCGTCATGCCCAGTTGCGCGCCCTCGTAGGCGCGGCTGGAGGAGCCGAATCCGGCGTTGTAGATGGCATCGGTCACGGAGTCTCCCTGTTTGAGCGCGCTGCGCAGGCTGCCCGCCCGCAAAGCCCGCTGGTATTGCAGCGGACTCACGCCCATGGCTTGTTTGAAGAGCCGTTGCACGGTGAAGGGGCTGAGGTGGACAAGGCGGCCCAGCTCGGCCAGCGGCGCCGGGCGGTCGAGGTTGGCCTCGATATGGGCGCGAATCCGGTCCAAGGGGCTTCTCTCCGCAGCAGTGCCCGGCTGGCAGCGCTTGCAGGGGCGGAAGCCGGCTGCAAGCGCTTCCTCTGCCGAGCGGAAGAAGCGCACATTGGCCCGCAGCGGCCGGCGGCTGGAACAACTGGGGCGGCAAAAGACGCCCGTGGTCTTGACCGCATAGAAGAAGTCGGCTGCTGCCTCCCGGCTGAGAACCTGTTGCCAGGCGGCCTCGGGATCGATGGCCCCCGCCCGGACACTGCCGGAGGTACCTGCGGATTGGGGATTGCTGTTCACGTGATCCATGGTCGCCGATGCACGGTCTGCTCCGCTATCCGCTTCTTGCGCGCAATTCCGTTTCTTTGCTTTCTCCGACCGCCGATGGGACTCCGTGCCCCATCCTTTCCGCTTCTTCTTGCGGAAAGGGTGGGAAACCGCAAATTTCAGTCTTGCTCGCCAGCCCCACCGCAGGTGGTCAGCGCCGCTTCCGCCCGCATCAAATCGGCCTCGGTATCCACGCCGATGGTGTCGCCGGGAGCCTCGGCCACATAGAGGGCAATGCCGTTTTCCAGCAGCCGCAACTGCTCCAGCCGCTCGATCTTCTCCAACGGCGAGGGCAGCAGGGCGGCAAACCGTTCCAGCGCCGCCTTGCGGTAGGCATAAATCCCCAGGTGCTTGCGGTAGCCGGCGAAGCCGCTCTTGTCTCGATCAAATGGGATGGTTGCCCGGGAAAAATAGAGCGCCCGCCCGTCCAGTGCCGTAACCACCTTGACCGCATTGGGATCGGCGAACTCCCCGGCAGGGCAGGGAACCGCCAGCGTGGCCACCTCCACCTCCGGCCGCTCAAAAAGATCGAGCAGCGGCGGGAAAAAGGCCGGCGTCAGCGTGGGCTCGTCGCCCTGGATATTGACGTAGATATCGGCATCGATCTGCCGCGCCACTTCCCGCACCCGGTCCGAGCCGCTGGGGCACTCGGCCGAAGTCATCACCACGGGAATGCCGCGCTCCCGGCACACGGCGGCCGCCTCGTCCGAATCGGTGGCCACCACCACCGGGTCCATCAGGCCGCTGGCCTGGGCCGCGCGCCACACCCACTCCACCATGGGGCGGCCGGCGATCACGCGCAACACCTTGCGGCTCAGCCGCGTGGAGCTGAGCCGGGCCGGAATCACCCCTGCAATACGGAACTTGCTCATGCAGGCGAGTTTACAGGAGCGGGGCGGAGCTTTTCATCTCTGCCGGTTCCTCTGGCGGGCCCGAAACCGGCGTGCCGGTTTGACCTCCAATCCAGCCGCCCGTATCATCATGATTGGGACGTGCGCGCGGACTCCTGTCTGCCCCGCCCCAGCAGGCCCCAGTGGCCTGTGCCTTTCAGGCGTTCCTTCCGGCGGGGTAGCTCAGATGGTTAGAGCGACGGATTCATAACCCGTAGGTCGGCGGTTCGATCCCGCCTCCCGCCACCAATCAAATCAGCAAGATACGCAGGGACTTCGGTCTCTGCGTTTTTGTTTGGTTGCGCGGGGGGTGCAGATGGTTGCTGCGCCCAAGCCTGCTTTTTCTCCGGTTTTGGGTCAAGACGATCCGCGTACGAGATGTTCGCCCCGGGAATCAGGTGCCCATACGTGTCCACGGTGACCTTGAGCTTGTACCCCGAGAGCGGAGCACCCTGAGCTTCGCGTCCCGGCGCCTCCTGGTGCCTCGGAAATGGCGTGATGGCGTGGAAGCCGCCACAAACAGGCTCTGACAGGCAAATTCGCAACCGGCACTGGCCTGCCTGTCCTTGTTGATCCCAATGCGCTGTCAGCCTTTTTGACCCGCCGCAAATGGCGCCTGCGCGTCCGAGTGAGGACTCCCATTGCCTGGCGGCGACGAAGCATCGTATGGGTCCCCTCCGGCTCCGGGACCCCCATTGTCTTGGAACCCTCGGCTCGCATCGATTTCAGGCGATCCAGTGCCCAAGGCAGTTCCCGCCTCGGGGTCCAGATTCCCCGGTGCTGGCCTCTGCGATAGCGAGATAAAGCGCTAACATTGACCTATGATCGGAGACCGCGATGGAACCGTTCCGCTTGCATCTCTTTGTCTGCACGCAGCAAAAGCCGGAAGGCGTCTCCTCCTGCGCGGCCAACGGGTCGCTCGCAGTGCTCCACAGCCTGGATCGCGAACTACAGGCACGCGGCCTCGGCAACGATGTGCAACTCACCACCTGCGGTTGCATGGGGCTCTGCGATGAAGGCCCGGTGATCGTCGTCTATCCGGCAGGAGTCTGGTACCGGCGCGTGCAACCCACCGATGTGGCTGAAATCGTCGGGCAGCATCTGATCCTAGGGAAACCGGTTGAACGCCTGATCTGGAATGACGCCGCGGCGATAAAGGCCATGTCGGTCGAACATGGGAAGAAGTTCCGTGACGCGATGGCTGCCCGAGATAAAGCGGGCATGCTGCCGGACCACCTGAATGAGATGATCCGCGGCTTCATGCCAAGCCGTTGCGTCCTCACCGCGCTCGAACTCGACCTGTTCACCGCCATCGGCGACGGCGCCAATGCGGAACAGATCGGGACGCGGGTTCACGCGAATGCCCGCGCAGTGGGCATGCTGCTCAACGCGCTCGTCGCTCTTGGACTGCTCTTGAAGACCGGCGACGAATACAGGAATACCCCTGACTCCGCCCGCTTCTTTGTTCGGGGCTCCAAAGACAACCAGCGCAATGGACTGCTGCATACCGCCAACATCTGGCATCGCTGGAGCACGCTGACCGAGGCAGTACGTCAGGGTACCCGCATTCCTGTCGACGGCGACAGGAACCGCGAATGGACAAACAACTTCATCGCCGGCATGCAGCGCAATGCCAAAGTCCGCGCACCGCTCGTGGTGAAAGCCCTCGGCATAGCAGGCGTTCGCCGCATCCTCGATCTGGGGGGTGGCTCCGGCGTCTACTCCATCGCATTCGCCAAGGTATCTCCTGAGGTGCAGTGCGAGATACTCGATCTCCCCGAGGTCATACCGCTCACAACAGAATATGTGAGGGAAGCAGGCGTCTCGGCACAGGTGAGCCTCCGCCCTGGAGACATGCTTCACGACGATTTCGGTTCCGGCTACGACATCGTCATGCTCAACGCGATCTGCCACATGTTCTCTGAAGAGCAGAACCTTCACCTCTTCCGCCGCGCCTGCCAGGCACTCGCGCCCGACGGCCGCCTGGTGGTGCAGGACTTCATCCTCAATCCCGATAAGGCCGGACCGCAACACGCGGCGCTCTTCTCACTCAACATGCTCGTGGGCACCGAAGCTGGCGCCACCTACAGTGAACCGGAATATACCGCCTGGATGAAGGCCGCCGGGGTTGCCGAGGTTCAACGCGTGAAGCTGCCTGGGCCGAGTGACCTGATCGTGGGACGAGTGAAGTAAGGCGGTACCCGCCGGTCATTCCAGGTGTTCTGCTTCCGGCGTGTGCCGCATGTCCCGGCCGCAAGGCATGGATGACTCACATGGGTCTTTCCGCGCCGGAAGGTCCCACATGGATTCCATTGATGGTGATTGAGAGCTGTTTCGATTCCGGCTTGCTGGCATTCGCTCAGGTCGGATGTCCTCGCCTGAGTCCCAGTTCCGAGCAGCAGCCGGGGTGTGTTGTTTGTAAAAGAGCCAACATTTGCGTATCGTGCTTATGAGGCAAATGGCTAATACTGCGCGGCGCCGTACTTAGCCTCGCAGAGGTCGGACAAGTGGCCTGGATCAATCAGGGAGAATAGTACATGGCAATCTCAGACATTCTGGCAAGTATCGATCGCGATATTGCTCAGTTGCAGCAGGCACGTGTCCTGCTGGGTGGTGGCGCCGCAACGGCACCGAAGAAGGCTGCAGGCAGGCCCAAGAAGGTCGTGGCTGCGGCCAAGAAGGCAGCGGGGGTTGCACCCGTCGCCGCGAAACCAGCCAAGAAGAAGAGAAAGCTCTCCCCTGAAGGACGGAAACGGATCGCCGAGGCCGTCAAAAAGCGGTGGGCGGTACAGAAGGCTGCGGCTGCCGCAAAGTAATCGGCAGCCCTCCGTCCGGATTTGGGCTGGCGTAGGTTCTCACCCACGTCAGCTCAGTTCTCCTCTTTCGTTTGTTCTTCCGGCCATAGCGGCGGCTGAACGGCGCGAGTTCGCTCGTGCTTCAGGTCGGCGAGAATGCGGGACCAATAGACGATGCTGCGCTCAGTCCGCGCCAGTCGCTGTTGCGCTTCTTTGAGCTTGCGTTCTGCAAGGCGCATACGCTGACGCCGGGCTCGATCGAGTTGTGAATTTCCTGGCATGCAAATGACGCTCCAAATCTAGACCCACTGCACGCTGAGCGGCTTCCTGGGAGGTACCAGCCGGTACGAGTACTTGCGCTCTCCGAGCATAAGGCCGCCGTGGACGACGTACCCCTCAGGGACCGCCAACGCCTGGCGGAGGGGCGCATGAACGGCAGCTACACGGGTCAGGTAACCCGCCCAGCAGACTCCCAGGCCACGAGCCTCTGCCGCCAGCTCAAGAAAGGTCAGGGCGATGGCGCAGTCCTGCTTCCCCCAGGCATAGTCCGCCGGAGTACACGCCACGATCACCACAGGGGCGCCACGCAATACGAAGTCATACCCCTGCTCCCATTGCGCCAACTGCGCCTGACCGATACCCGACCCCCGGAGCCAGTTCATTGCCTCTGCGGACAAGGCATGCACTTTGGCCCCATCGTCGACGACGATCCAGTGCAGCTTCTGGGAGTTGGAGGCCGTCGGAGCCCGGCGGGCCACGTCCAGCAGCGTCTCCAGGGTCTCACGGGCAATGGGCTTGTCCTTGAACTCACGCACCGACCGCCGGCCTATCAGAAAGCTGTCGATAACCGCGGGAGTTGGCAGTTCCCTGGCCGCGGGCAAGAAGGGTTCCTGCGGCAGACCTGAGTGAGCCAAAGCATCGTGGGGACACACGGCGACACAGTGGCCGCAGAGGATACAATTCCGGTCCGCGACCTCTTCGGGGAACCCTTTCTCATTCAGAGTAAGGAACCCGGACGGACACACCGCCACGCATGCGCCGTCACTCTTGCACAGGTGCGTATCAACTGAAATCTGACTCACGATAGCTATTCTCCCTTAAGAACTTGGTGGGGCTCGCCGCGTCGGGGGTTCCTCGGGAACTCCTTCCATGGCGAGCGCAATCCTCTTCGATTTCCGATAGACGTTTGCAACCGCAATCGTCCAGCAAGGAACCAGATCGACTCCGGGTACGAGCTTGGTAAACAACGACGGCAGGAACTCCCAGTGCCAGCCGAGAAGGTAAACCAACACGGCTGCAATACCGAAATCCAGTACGTCATCCGCACTCCTCCTACCTCCATCTACGTGCCTGTAGGCCATTGGAGGACAGCCATGGCCGAACGAGCTTGAAGGGAGTCAGGATTTGGCGCCGAGGGAGGCTCACGCAGCCGTTCCGGACTGTGATCGAAGGGGTTGAATTGAAGCTGAAGGCGCTGCTCATCCCGCCCGCTCCTCCGCCTCGTCGGAATCGCCTAAGACTTCTTCTCGGATGATCCGCTCGGTAGCTTCATTCAAGTACTCGTCCAGCGCCTTTTTGATCTGGAGGAACTCCGGCCAGAGCGTGTTGTTGATAAACGATCCTGGTGCCCGCACGGTGACCGTCGAGTAGTGCTGGCGCGGGTACCGGTAGGGTCTCAGTCCGTAGCGGCGGCATAGCGCGGTGAACAGGCGTCTGTTCCAACGATCGACGAGCTTGAATCGCGTTTCTACGGGCTGTTCAACTTGCTCTGCGGCGGCAAGGGCTTTCCGCACCCTGTCGATTGCTGCCGCCGCCGCATCGCGTTCTCCGGCGGTGGTGGCGCCTTCGAACAGCGCGGAGATCTTGTGCAACTTCTGGCGAAGCTCCTGTTCAGTGGTCATCAGAATCGCGATCTCTTCTAAGCGGGGGGTTGCAATCTGCGGGTTGGGCAACAGAGGAAGTTTACTGTCCCGCGTCCCTTTCGCGCCAGGCTCCCTCGATCGATCCCAAAACTCGTCAACTGCGGCTGGTCCAAAAGGCCGCCAAATTCCTCACTCGTAACCCGTTCGTATTCATCTCGCGGTAGAGGCGAATCCGAGTGATCAGAAACGTACAGGTTGTGGACTGGCCGCGGTTGGCGAGGAATCCTTGCGGAGTCCCGTCAGGGGCGGCAATATCTGCCACTCTGGACGGGGTGAGGTTGTTGGCCTTACTGGATCGTGAGGCTGACCGTGTCCGAACTCGTCACTTGGTGAGTCGGATTCGTCACGGTGGTTGGTGTGGAGCTTGACCCTCCCCCGCCGCAGCCGATACTGAAGGCCGTTGCAGCCACCAGAACCAGGCCCAGGCATGCAGAGAACCAGATGCCCTGCGCCGTGAGCTTTCTCTTCAACAGCACAAGAGGAAGCAGAAGGATGGGCAGCAGAACGCCCGCTGCCGCAGCATCGGACAAAGTTTCAGTAAAGACCGCTGTGATCTGATACGTTCCCGCCAGCGTTCGTGAACGCCGGCAACATGCCGGTCATGACGGGTACGGGATTGGTTGGAATGGCGATGGTATAGGCGGCGCTTGCCACGGCGCTGGCGGTGTAGCCCGTGGCCGTGGCCATCGCCTCCAGCGATTCTGTTGACGAAACAGTGAGTGGGCCGCTGTACACCGGCGAACGGATGGTGGGCGCAGATCCGCCGGTGGTGTAGTAGATGGTGGCGCCCGCCGTCGCATCGCCAATGGTCACGGTTTGCGCAGTGGTATAGGTGCCCGCCGCCACACTGAAGGCAGGCGTGGCTGCGCCGATGATGGTGACTGTCACCGGCGAAGATGAACTCGATGTGGCGTTGTAGATCGCGGAACTCGTGCTATCCGGCGCATGGCTTACCGTGAGCGTATCGGCGCCCACTGCCAGCGATCGGGCCGGAATATCAATCGCGGCGCTGCCGTCGTTGAGAATTGTTGCCGGAGACGTGTAGCCGCCGCCGGTCAGTTGTACCGTTCCGGTGGGCGTGTTTCCGCTGCCCGTCACCGCCGCCTTTACATTCAGGGGGCTGTTTACATTCAAGCTGAATGTGGCGGGCGTTGCCATTACGGTTGGCGTGAATCTGTTTACCGTCACCTGCGATGTCCCGCCGGCAGGAATGTATGTCGTGTCGCCACTGTATGCGGCAGTGAGTGTATCGTCTCCAGCGATCAGGTTCCCGGCAGGAATGACAAAGGTGAAACTTCCGCCGGCAAGCGTCTTTAACCCGGATGTGTAGCCGCTGCTGGAAAGCGTCGCGGTGAGGTTGTTCTGGATTGATATCGTTGCAGGAGAAGGGAATCGATGCTACCCGCGTCAGTGTTGCAACCAGCAGCATGGATGGCCAGAAGGTCGAAGACTATCTCGTCCCCGCCGGCGCCAGCTTTGTCGCGGATGTGCAGGGAACTACCCCGGTAGACAAGGCTGCGGTGAAGCCGCAACTGCGCAAGCCTCTGGGGACCAAGCCCGCGCACAAGAAATCTGCTTAGACAGTGAAGTAGGGCAGGCGAAGTTAGCACTCATGCTGTCTGCCATGGCAGTCAGCCTTTTTCCTGCCTTTTCCTGGAACTTCTTCATGAATCGGGCCGGTGGTGATGTCTTTTCCCACCCTTGCGACAGGAAGAGGTCGCAAGGATGGGGCACCAAGGTCATTGCAGCGCGAAAAGAACGGCATTGGGCATGTCAGCGGTCAGTCTCTGCCTTCATCCGGGCCGCTAATCCGCTATTGAAAAAAGTTCTGCTTCCCCATCGTGCGCACCTGGCTCTATGATGGCGGGGGTTCAGGCAAGTGCGCGGAATTCGCCAGAGAAGGGACCAATTTCCATGAGTGCTACGCAGGCTGCTTTTCAACGCTACGAGATGCTGATCGACGGCGAGTTTGTGACGTCGGCCAAGATGCTGCCGGTGGTGAACCCGGCAACGGAAGAGATCGTTTCCGAATTCCCCAGCGGTACGGTCGAGGATGTGGATCGGGCGGTGCTGGCCGCGGAAAGGGCGCAGAGAGGATGGGCCGCGCTGCCTGCCATCCGCCGCGCCGGTTATCTGCGGGAGATCGCCACACTGGTGCGGGCCAACCGTGAGTTCCTGGCCCGCGTCATCACGGCAGAGCAGGGCAAGATTCTGGGCCTGGCCCAGGTGGAGGTGGACTTTTCCGCCGATTACCTGGACTACATGGCCGAATTTGCCCGCCGGTTTGAGGGCGAAATCATACCCAGCGACCGGCCCGGCGAGAACATCCTGCTCTACAAGGCGCCTATCGGCGTGATTGCCGGCATTCTGCCCTGGAACTTCCCCTTCTTTCTGATTGTGCGCAAGATGGCGCCCGCGCTGCTCACCGGCAACACCATCGTCATCAAGCCCAGCAGCGAAACCCCCAACAACGCCTTCGAGTTTGCCCGCCTGGTGGCCCAGTCGTCGCTGCCCAAGGGCGTTTTCAACCTGGTCTCCGGCCCCGGAGCGGCCATCGGCAAGGCCCTGGCCGGCCACCCCAGGGTGGGCATGGTCAGCCTGACGGGGAGCGTCGAGGGCGGCATCGCCGTGATGCATGCGGCGGCAGACAACGTGACCAAGGTCTCGCTGGAGCTGGGCGGCAAGGCCCCGGCCATCGTGATGGGCGATGCGGACCTCGATCTCGCGGTCAAGGCCATCCGCGCCTCGCGCATCATCAACACCGGGCAGGTGTGCAACTGCGCGGAGCGCGTCTATGTCCACGAGTCTGTTGCTGAAAGATTCATTGAGAAGATGATCCCCGCCATGTACCAGACGGTGGTGGGCGACCCCTTTGCCCCGGAAACCGAGATGGGCCCGCTGGTCAGCAAGCGGCAGCGGGAACTGGTGCACGCCGCCGTGCTGCAGGCGGTTGCCGATGGCGCCGAACTCCAGTGCGGCGGCGAAATGTACGAAAGCCATGCCGGCTACTTCTACCAGCCCACGGTGCTCACCAACTGCGGCCAGGGATCGAAGATCATGCAGCAGGAGATTTTCGGCCCGGTGCTGCCGATTGCCACCTTCAAGACGCTGGACGAGGCTCTGGACTGCGCCAACGACTGCGAATACGGGCTGACCTCGTCCATCTACACCCGCAGCCTGGATGTGGCCATGCGCGCCGCCAACGAGCTCAAGTTCGGCGAGACTTATGTGAATCGCGAGAACTTCGAGGCCATGCAGGGCTTCCACGCCGGATGGCGCAAGTCCGGCATCGGCGGGGCCGACGGCAAGCACGGCCTGGAGGAGTACCTCCAGACCCACGTGGTCTACATGAACTACGACCTGAACAAGCAGTAGCCGGGCGTTCGCAAGACCCCCGTGCCCCATCCTTTTCGCGGCTTTTTTGCGAAAAGGGTGGGAAAGCAAGGGCGGCAGCAACGAGGCCGCACGGCGATTTGTGCGTTGCGGGCCTCCTGTTCCCTGGTCCCAATTCCCTATTCCTGCCTCTCCCGCACCCCTTGCGCTATCATTGCGTCTATAGAGTGCGCGGCCTGTATCCCCTTGGGGCCGCCTCGGTGGTGCGTGTGTCTCGATTCTTCCAGCGCTTTGTCTTCGTGCTTTCCACGGCAATTTTTGCCGCCCTCGGCCTGGGCTTTGTTCTGGGCGAGTTCGGGCTGTTTGGCGTTCATGCCGGCGGCGAGCAGGATGGCGCCTATCGCCAGATGCGCGTCTACGCCGAGGTGCTCAAGAAGGTCCAGACCGACTATGTGACCGAGCCCAACATGAGCGACGTCACCACCGGCGCGCTGCACGGGCTGCTGGAATCGCTGGATGCCGACTCCAGCTACCTCACGCCCACCGAGTACAAGATCTACAAGGAGCGGCCCGCCAGCGGCGTGGCCCAGGTGGGGCTCACGGTCTCAAAGCGCTATGGCTACGCCACCGTGGTCAGCGTGCTGCCCGGTTCGCCGGCCAGCAAAGAGCATCTGGCCGACGGTGACGTGATCGAGTCCATTGGCGAGCAGTCCACCCGCGAGCTGTCTCTGGCGGTCATCCGGCTCATGCTGGAAGGCAAGCCGGGAACCACCGTCACTCTTTCGGTGGTGCGCCCGCGCAAGGCCGATCCCGACAAGCTGACCTTTACCCGCACCGTCCCCTCGCCCGAAGCCATGGCCGAGCAGCAGTATGAGAACTCGACGATTCTTTACCTCAAGCCGGGCGCGCTGACCCCGGCGCGGCTGGAGGAGATCGCCGCCCAGATCAAGGCGGCCGGCAAGGGACACAAGATTCTGCTCGACCTGCGCGACTCCTGCGACGGCACGGCCCAGGATGGGCTGCTGCTGGCGAATTTCTTTGTCAAGCAGGGAACCCTGGCCATGCTGGAAGGCCAGAAGTTTCCCCGCCAGACCTTTACCGCCGATCCGGCCCGGTTCCTGACCGATGCGCCGCTCGCGGTGCTGGTGAACCGTGGAACCTACGGCGCTGCGGAACTGACCGCCGCCGCCATTGCCGGCGCCAAGCGCGGCGACGTGGTGGGCGAGCGGACCTTCGGCGAAGGCTCGTTGCAGAAGACCATCGACCTGCCCGACGGCGCGGCTCTCATGCTGACCGTGGCCAAGTACGAGGCGCCCGACGGCAAGAAGATCCAGGACGACGCCGTGACGCCCAACGTGGTGGTGGGATCGCCGGAGGACGAAGACCTGGACGAGACAGCGCCTCCCGCCAAGGGCGACGAAGCGCTGAACAAGGCGCTGGAACTGCTGAAAGCCAAGAACGGTTGACCGGTTCGATGACCGCTAAAGAGGATTTTGCCGCCAAGCTTGTCCTACTCGTAAACGAGATGAAGAGTCAGGTCAGTACGGACGACGGCCAATGGACGGTCAAGGGATTCATCGATATTTTCAAGAATGTTTATACGATTTCATCGGACACGAAGGTTGTGTCCAAGATCCTGGAAATTCATTTATTCTCGCAGATTCTTGCGTTTGCTCAAGCCAACAGATACAAGATTGTCTTGGCAGACCATCAGAACTATTACCCTGACATTTCGTTCGTCAAAACGGACGATGACTCCATCAAGTTTGCCGTTGATTTCAAAACCACCTATAGGAACCCTAAAAAGAACTACCTATGCAACGGGTTTACCCTGGGGTCTCACGGAAAATATTTTACAAATCGCACGAGCAAGAAAAACATCCAGTTTCCGTATAGTTCGTATTCAGGTCATTTCTGCCTTGGCATTATCTATGATCGAACGGACGGTGCGACGATCGATGAAACCCGCGTTCATCGTGTCGACGAATTGAAGTCCATTGCTTCGGTCGTGAGCAATTTTGATTTTTTTGTGGCTGAAAAATGGAAGATAGCAAGCGACCAGCAAGGAAGCAAAAACACAGCGAATATTGGGAGCATCAAAAATATTGAGGACATCGTAAACGGCCGCGGAATGTTCTCAAAGCTTGGCGAATCCTGGTTTGACGATTACTGGATGAACTACGGGAGGATTACCGTCCCAGATGAGAAGGGCGGTACCAAGAGTATTACCCGGCTAAAGGATTTTGTTGAATACAAGAAAGGTGACTCCTCGCTAATCGTCGCCAAGAGGTCCACCAAGAAGGCAGTCAGCAAGAAAACCGCTGGATTGGAGGGAGCATGAGAGTGAATGTCCCCCCGATCAAATCCCAAGGTATCAAAACCAAGCTTGTGCCCTGGGTGCGAAGTATCGTTCCCGAGAAGTTTGACGGGGTATGGGTGGAGCCCTTTATGGGCACTGGCGTTGTCGCCTTCAATATTGCGCCGGCGAATGCGCTTCTATGCGATACGAATCCGCATTTGGTAAATTTCTATTCCTCGCTGTCCTGCGGCGAAATCACATCGGGAATCGTTCGCGATTATTTGACCGCAGAAGGTAAGAGTCTTCTTGAAAAGGGAGAAGATCATTACTACGACGTCAGGGAGCGATTCAACAAACACCACAGTCCGTTGGATTTTCTCTTCTTGAACAGAGCTGGGTTCAACGGCATGATCCGCTTCAACAGGAAGGGCGAATTCAACATCCCATTCTGCAGAAAGCCGCAGCGTTTTGCTCAGGCATATGTCACCAAGATCGTCAATCAGGTATGTTGCGTCGAGAAGCTTCTGCGGACCAAGAATTTCGTTTTCAAGTGTCAAGACTATTCCGAAACCGTCAAGGAAGCGTCTGCCGCGGATATTCTCTACTGCGATCCGCCCTATATAGACCGGCACGTCGATTACTACAGCGGCTGGAACGAATCGAATGAGACCGGCCTGCACCACGCGCTGTCGAATTCCTCCGGAAAATTCATTCTGTCGACCTGGCATCACAACGATTACAGGGAGAATGAGTACGTCAAGACCCTATGGAGCAGATTCGACATTCTGACCAGAGAGCATTTTTACCACGTGGGCGGCAAAGAGGAAAACAGGAATCCGATGGTAGAAGCGCTGGTTGTGAATTTTAAGGTTCATATCATCGAAATCGCAGCGCGGAAATCCGAGCAGTTGATGCTGCTGGCAAGTTGAGCCCAATTCCCAAGTGCGGATAGGATTCCCTCTCTTGTCTGGGGTGATTCCCCAAAGGCAGCTTTGCCTCCTTGCCCAGCCCAAAAAATGCTAGCCTGAAGCTGTAGCATTTTCTCCCCGAACCTCTGAGAAATGCCCACGAGGCCTGATTCGCTTGGCTGCCATTCCCCCACAGCCCCTGGAACCGCGCGGGCTGGGAAGGACGCACCGGCTGGTTGAGCCGCCGCTTCCCGCTCCGCGCAGACGCAAGCTCGCCGGCCGGTTCACGCTGGTTGTGTTGCTGGCTCTGGCTGTGGTTACCGGCTCGCTGGCCGGGCTCACCTTGGTCTACTCCTCGGATTTGCCGCAGATCAACGACCTGGAACGCTACCACCCCTCCACCACCACCGAACTGTATGACCAGAAGGGCCGCATCATCGGCTCGTTTGCGTTGCAGCGGCGCGTGGTGGTCAACTACGACGACTTTGCCCCCATCCTGCGCCAGGCGGTCATCTCCATTGAAGACAAGAACTTCGAGTCCCACTGGGGAGTCAATGTGTTCCGCGTGGTGGGCGCGCTGTGGCACGATCTGCGCAACCATGGCCGCGTGCAGGGCGCCTCCACGCTGACCATGCAGTTGGCCCGCAACCTCTTCCTCTCCCCGGAGCGCACCGCCAGCCGCAAGATCGAGGAAGCCTATCTGGCCATCCAGATTGAGCGCGCCTTCACCAAGCAGCAGATCTTTACTCTCTACGGCAACCAGATCTACCTGGGACACGGCATGTACGGCTTCGAGGCCGGCGCGGAGTTCTACTTCAGCAAGCACGCCAAGGACCTCACGCTGACTGAAGCGGCGCTGCTGGCCGGCCTTCCCAAAGGGCCCGCTGCCTATTCCCCCCTGCTCAATCCAGAGAAGGCGCTGCGCCGCCGCAACCTGGTGCTCACGGAGATGGAGTCCGACAACATCATTTCCGCCTCCGAGGCGGTGCAGGCGCGCAGCATGCCGCTGGGATTGCGCATCACCCAGCCGGAGGGCTCGGTGGCGCCCTGGTTCCAGGAGGAAGTGCGGCGGGAGCTGGAGAAGCGCTTCGGTACGGACGAGGTGCATGAAGCCGGCCTGCGCGTGGAAACCACCCTGGACCTGGACCTGCAGCGGACCGCCAACCGCGCTGTGGCCGACGGCTTGGCTACCTATGAGCGGCGTCGTGGCTGGACCGGCAAGCTGGAGAATGTGCTTGCCGCCGGCACCGATATCGAGGACTACAAACATCCCGACTGGGCCGTGAAGAGCCTGCCGGGCGACTATGTTCATGCCGTCGTGACCAGCGCGCAGCCCCTGGAAATTCGCGCCAAGGTGGGCGAGGACGAGGTGCTTCTCGAACCCGAGGACTGGAAGTGGACGGGGCAGCGCAACGGCAACGCGCTGGTCAAGCCGGGCGACGTGATCTATGTCCACCTGGGCGAAACCATGGTGGGCAGCGCCCGCCGCGCCACGCTGGAGCAGGATTCCGGCGCGCAGGGATCTCTGCTGGCCATCGACAACACCAGCGGCGACGTGCTGGCCATGGTGGGCGGGCGCGACTATGCGCTCAGCCAGTTCAACCGCGCCACCCAAGCGCAAAGGCAGACCGGCTCCAGCTTCAAACCCTACGTCTACACGGCAGCCATCGAGGACGGCGTCAGACCCGACGACATCGTCGTCGACGGCCCGGTCAGCTTCGCAGGCTATACCCCGCACAACTACGAGAACGACTACAAGGGCGCCATGACCATCACCACCGCCTTTGCCGAGTCGCGCAATATTCCGGCGCTCAAGCTGGCCGCCCGCGTGGGCATCCACAAGGTGATCGATATGGCCCACCGCTTCGGCGTCACCACCAACATTCCCGCCTATCTGCCGGTGGCGCTGGGTGCGGTCGAGATCACGCTGGAGGAGCAGGTGGCCTCCTACGCCGTCTTCCCCAACGACGGCATCCGCGTCGCGCCGCGGCTCATCCGCAAGGTCTCCAACGCCGACGGCATTGTCCTGTGGGAAGACCCGCCGGCCGTGAAAGAGGTCATCGACCAGCCGACGGCGCGCACCATGATGGGCCTGCTGCGCGCCGTCACCCGCAGCGGAACCGGCGCCGTCGCCGCGCAGTTGAACCACCCCCTGGGCGGCAAAACCGGCACCACCAGCGACTTCACCGATGCCTGGTTCCTTGGCTTTTCGCCTTCCGTAACCTGCGGCGTGTGGGTCGGCTACGACAACAACCAGTCCCTGGGCGAAAAGGAAACCGGCGCGCGGACCGCGCTGCCCATCTGGATGAATGTGATGCGCGCCGCCATTGCCGGCAAGGACAACGAGGAGTTCCTCAGCGACCAGCCCAAGAACACCATGCAGCAAGCCTCTGTGAAACTGCCCGCCAAACCGGCCGCGCCCACCATAGCCAAGGCGGCGGCCCCGCACGCCGCTGGTTCGCCGGCCAAATCGGCGTCAGCCAGCGTTCCGGCCAAACCGCCTTCAACCGCGTCAGCTCCTGCTCCGGCCGCCAAGCCTCAAAACCGCACTGTCGCCAGGCAACCCGTCAAGCAGGCAGCGCCGCCGTCCACGAGCACCGCCACGGCTGGTCCGCTGGTTCGGCCGGCCTTGCCTCCCGAGCCCCCGCCGGAGCGGCCCAAAGCCACCGTCAAACCCGCCCTGCTGGACAGGCCGAATTAGCGAGGCCCATCCGCCGTGTGGCTGTCATGTTAAAGGAAAGCAACCACAGGGAAAGCTGCCTACCTAGCCAGCCGGAAGTACCCCTGCACCTTCGCCACATCCCTGAAGATTTGCGCCTTCAGGGCTTCCGGCCAAGGCCACTCGGTCTCCGGGCAGCCGGCGAGGCGCCCGGAAACCGAGTTTCACAAGTTATTGAACCATGAGCGGGGATGCTCCTAGTGTTTGCCCCCGGCTACGTGGCCACGCCCATCACGAACTTCATTTCCTTTGAAATTGGGAATCTTGTCCAAACGCTTTGTTGGCTCTGGTTTTTCACCACGTTGTGGTTTGGGGCCGGCATAACCGTGCTCGGGGTGGAAACGGTTATTTACGTGGCCGCGGAAGTTCTCAGGGCCATGAAACCACGGGCCCGTGCCAACGAAGATACCGCCGGAAAACCATTCCGGGCCGTAGTAGCCGTAGGGTGCACATTCATAAGGAGCGGCGTCGTAGTAGCCATAGGGGCAATCGGGCGCAACTCCAATCTCCACAGCAACCTGAGCCGCCGCTTTCGGTGCGCTCGCCAGCATAAAGCATCCAGCAATGGCCGCCAGCGCAATCAGCTTCAATCCGGTCATAAAACTCCTCTCTCTCGTGGGGGACATCCTCGAACAGCCCCCGGCTATTCACCGTAGAGACCTGGATTCTCATCGTCTGAGCAAAATGGACCAGAGGCGATATGTGCGGCTCGCGGTCAACTACTGCAACCGGATGAGGCAGTCTGTTTGCTGAATCGCAGACGTTCCGGGAATTGAGCTGCAACTGCAACAAGAAGCACTATCTCGCCAGCCGAAAGTACCTCTGCGCCTTCGCCACATCCTTGAAGATTTGCGCCTTCAGGGCTTCGGGCGAGGGCCACTCCACTTCTCCGCGCAGGCGGAGCAGGAACTCCAGCTCCAGCGGCGTCTGCTCGTCTATATCCATCGGCTCAAAGTCCAGGATGTGCGACTCGACGGCAAACGAGGCCTCGCCAAAGGTGGGCCGGTTGCCCACGTTGGTCACCGCCTGAAAGCGGCGTTCGCCCACCGTCAGCCGCGTCACGTAGACCCCGAAGGCCGGCAGCAATCCATCGTAGGCGGCCAGGTTGACCGTGGGCACCAGCAGCCGGGTGCCGATGCCGCGCCCCCTGGCCGGCGTGGACCGCACCGCAAACGGGCGGCCCAGCATCCAGCGGGTGCGGCGCATGTCGCCCGCCGCCACCAGGGCGCGAACTGCCGAGCTGGAAACCTCCATCCCGCGTACAGTGACCGCGGAATGCACATGGACGGCAAAGCCGAGGCCGGCGCCGAATCGTTGCAGTTGCATGACGCCGGCGCGGGCGCGGTGGCCAAAATGGAAGTTGCCGCCCTCGTGCAGGGCGCAAACGCCCAGGCCATCAACCAGGATGCCGCGCACAAACTCCCGCGCCGGCAGGGCGGCCAGGGCCGCGTCAAAGGTCAGCACCAGCACCGCATCGATGCCTGTGGTGGCCAGCAGGCGGACGCGCGCGTCCATGGGCGTCAGCAGGCGGGGCGCCTTGGCGGGGCGCAGGAACTGCTGCGGATGAGGATCGAAGGTCACGGCCACCGACCGCACGCCCAGGGCCCGCGCTTCGGCCACCACGGCAGAAAGAATCTCCTGGTGGCCCAGGTGCACGCCGTCGAAGTTGCCGATGGCCACCACCGAGGGGCCAAACCCGCCCGGGATCTCAGCCACCGAGCGGTAAACGGGAATCATGCGGGAGGGGCCATGGCTCATAGGTTCACAGCGCCCAGTTCCACGGGCAGGGTGAGGCCGTCGTAGGCCAGGGCCATGCCGGCGGGCAGCGCACGGTTGGTCTCAACATGGCCCAGTTCATGAGCGATGTGGGTGAACCAGGTGTGGCGCGCGCCAATGCGCCGCGCCCAGCCCGATGCCTGCTCCACGGTGGCGTGGGTGGGATGAGGCTTGTGGCGCAATGCGGAAATCACCAGGTGGTCCAGCCCTTGGAGCAGCGCAAAGCTGGCCTCGGGAATGTCGCTGACGTCGGTCAGGTAGGCCACACGGCCCATGCGGAAGCCGCAAATCTCCATCTCCCCGTGCATGACCGGAATGCGCACAAACTCGACGCCATGCACCGGATTGCGCTCCGCTAGCGGCTCAATACGCACGCGGGCGCGATTGGGGTAAGTGGCGCTGAGAGAAAAGGTGTAGTCGAAGACATGTTCCAGCACCGCCGCCGTCTCCGCGGAGGCGTAAAGCGGAATCAGGCCGCCCTCGCGGAAGGCCGTGAAGCTGAGCGGGCGCAGATCGTCCAGACCCAGGATGTGGTCGGCGTGGGAGTGGGTATAGAAGACCGCGTCCACGCGGGTGAGACCGTTGCGTAGCGCCTGCTCGCGGAAGTCCGGGCCGGTGTCGATGACCACGATGCGCTCGCGCCGGCCCCCGGGCGCAGGCTCGCTCCAGCGCAGCAGCACGGACGGCCGCAGCCGCCGGTCGTGTGGGTCGGCAGAGGTGCATACCGCGCAACTGCACCCCAGCGTGGGGACCCCCATCGAGGTGCCCGTCCCCAGAAATGTGAGCAGGCCTTCCATTCGTCGTTTAGCGCCTGCCCGGAGGCGGAGGCTGAGGCGGCTGCATCCCTTGCAGGGTGATCATGCTGGTCAGTTCCAGGAACGCCATGCGAACCTCGAAGAGCACGGATTGGAGAGTGCGATCCTCGGCTTCGGTCAGGTTGCCTTTGGTCTTCTCCGCCAGTATGCCCAGCAGGTCGATGGTCTGGCGCGCGCCCAGAATATCCACGCGCGGCCGCTGGCCCTCCTGCGTCCCTGCCCCCATCTGGATCATGGCGGAGACGTAAATCTGCTGCACCAGGTTCTCAAAGCCGATGGGCGGCTGCGCGCCCATGGCCGGATTCTGCGCCCGGACCATCTCTTCCAGCCGTTGCGCTGAGACCTCGTATG
>Ga0302267_10000169_pt1 | contig 83883 bp, 56 predicted proteins | sample III_Bog_E1_3_FD_194555 | JGI IMG/M metagenome (GOLD analysis project Ga0302267, IMG submission 194555) | Peat permafrost microbial communities from Stordalen Mire near Abisko, Sweden - III_Bog_E1_3 | ecosystem: Environmental > Terrestrial > Soil > Wetlands > Peat | place: Sweden: Abisko... | reverse complement strand
AAAAAATCGAAGCCAGAATCCGCTTAACTAATTCCTATTCAATGAGTTACAAAAACAGCCTGTTTACCTATCGGTAAACACAACCCCCCGTTTTCAGGCAAAAAAACGCCAAAAACACCATCGAAACTGGCACTTTAGAGCAAAAAATGGCACTTTTCGCACATCGAAATTCGCGTACCCACAACCATCCCAGCGTGCTCTGTTTTCCACCGCGATTCGCCCCTCAAAAGCATCTCCCTCACAACGTCAAGAGCTTGTCGTTCCAAATGCGTTTGCCCTGGCAAAGCCCGGCCCTGAGACGAAATTCGAAACCCGCTTCGCTAGGATTGTACGCCGCGTTTGTCACCTGAACCGCAAAAATCGGAGTCCCCCGCGGCCCTGCGGCCATCGGATTCACCAACCTTCCTGAGCAGTCTCGCAGAGTATGGATGAACCAATCCTCCCGCCAACTTGCTCGCTCGCTATGCCCGCGAGGCGGGCGCTAACCCCCCAAATCTCTTAAAATCCAATGCCCTCCTGGCCGTCCAAATGCCTCCCGAATCGCTGGCCTCCACCCCAGACCACGGCGTTAAGCACAGGCAGTCCACAATCCCCTCAACACCCCAATCCAACCCGTGCTATCGTTTATCCGTCACAGCGGCGTTCCCCTGTCCTCAGCGATAGTTGAACTATCCGCGCGCAAGTGCATCGAAACGGATACACAGCTCATACCACCCTGGAGTACCGCATGAAAAAGTTAGTCTTCGCCTCAGCACTGCTTCTGGCCACCCTCAACCTCCTTCCCGCGCCCACCCTCCGCGCACAGGAGATCACCATCAAGGACCCTGCCGAAGTCAGCGCCTATCAAACCGCCACCGCCCTCACCGATCCCAAAGCCAAAGCCGCCGCTCTTGAAGACTTCCTTGTGAAATATCCCCAGAGTGTCGTCAAGCAGCCGGTTCTCGATATGCTGGTCGATACCTACCAGGGCCTCAAAGACCCCGACCATGAACTCACCGCCGCCACCAGCCTGCTGCAACTCGATCCAGCCAACCTCAAGGCGATTTTCTACTCCGTGCTGATTGAGAAATCCAGATGCGCCAAGCCAAGCGACGCGCACACCTGCGACGCTGCCGCGGCACTGGCGCAAAATGGACTCGCCGCCGCCAAGCCCGCCGGAACAGCCGACGACGACTGGAAGAAAATGACCGATGCGGCCTACCCCATCTTTCATTCCGCCATCGCCCTGGACGACGTGAACGCCAAAAAGGACTTCAAGGACGCCGAAGCTGAATACGGCGCGGAGCTCAAACTCTACAGCGACGATCAGTCCAGGTCCCAGGGCCTGCTCGACACCCTGGAACTGGCCAGCGCATACAGCCAGCCAGGCCCCGGCCAGGACCTCGCCCAGGCCTCCTGGTTCTTTGCGCGCGCCTGGAACTTCGCCCCCGCGTCCTACAAGACCCAGATCGAACCCAAGCTCGAAGGCTGCTACCGTCGCTACCACGGCAAACTCGAAGGCCTCGACACCGTCAAGTCCAAAGCCGCCGCCACCACCTTCCCACCCCAGGGCTTTGCCATCACCCCCGCCCCCGGCGCGGCCAAATAGCTTCACTTGGCACATTCGAAGGGTACGGGCTTCGCAGGCTGCGGAAAAACTACCAAATGGCCGAAGTTTTGAAAGGGCACGGCTTCAGCCGTGCCGCATGTGGCTGAAAATAAACGCTGGGCTTTGGCCCCCGAGGGATGTTCTTTGTGAATCTTGAATCAAAACCCGACTTTTTCCGCAGCCTCTTTAGCCCCCGAGGGAATGCGCTTTTCAAACTGACCCACCCCCTCCGCGCTAAACTCAACCTTGCATGGCCACCAAACTCAAAACCCCCTCCACCGCCCCAGCCCACCTCCGCCCAGAAGCCCTGAAATTCCTCCGCGCCCTCGAGAAACACAACACCCGCGACTGGTTCAACGAGCGCAAAGCCACCTACGAGTCCGAGCTCAAAGAACCCATGCTCGCCATCCTCCGCAAAGTCACCGACGCCATGCTCGACTTCGCCCCTGACCACGTCCGCCCCGCCGAGAAATCCCTCTTCCGCATCTATCGCGACACCCGCTTCTCCAACAACAAGCTCCCCTACAAAACCCACGTCGCCGCCTGGTGGTCGCACATGGGAATGGAGAAAACCTCCGGCGCGGGCTACTACTTCCAGATCAGTCCCAAAGGGGTAGTCATCGCCGCCGGCGCCTACATGCCGGAAAAGGATCAGCTAGCCGCCATCCGCCACTGGCTCCTCGACAACCACGCCGAGTTTCGCGCCGTCCTCGACAAGCCCGCCGTCCGTAAAACCTTCAAGGAGTTTGAAGGCGAAGCCCTCACTCGGCCCCCAAAAGGCTTCCCCCCCGACCACCCCGCCATCAACCTCATCAAGTGCAAGCAATGGGGACTCAGCACCACCCTCCCCGCCGAAACCGCCCTCGAACCCAACTTCGCCTCCACCCTCATCAAGCATTTCAAGCTGCTCGCCCCCATGGTCAACGCCCTCAACACCCCCATCGCCGCCTCGCTCGGAGCAAAGAAAAAGGTCCTCTTTGGCCTGAATTAGCCTCAATTACCACCAGTCCCAACCCGGTCTCCCATCCTGGTCACAACCCATCCAACAGCCCCCAAATAACTAGAAAACCGGCCAAAATCAGGCAATTTAGGGCAAAATCACTGAAATATCCCAAAAAACTGTGGAAATCAGCCTTTTCCATTTGACTTTACCCCGCCCAAAGTCGCATTGTAACGAACGACAGGGTTCTCCGGACCCGCATGAATACAGGGGAAACGTGCAAGCAGTTGCCTCAGTCGCACTCCCTCCATGCGGTACGCTCAACGCGAAGGATGCCCAGGCAACATCGGCCGCCCCAAGGGTTGGCCCAGAAGGAGAACACACAATGGCAACTGGATTGACCAAGACCGCGCTTACGCGCCACCTGGCCGAGAAGCTGGAAATGACCAACAAGCAAAGCGCAGCCTTCCTTGACCTGCTGGCGGAGACCGCCATCAAGGAAACCAAGAAGAACGGCGTCTTCGTGATCCCCGGCATCGGCCGTTTGGTGAAGGCGGAGCGCAAGGCGCGCATCGGCCGCAACCCCCAGACCGGCGCGGCCATCAAGATCAAAGCCAAGACCGTCGTCAAGTTCCGCGTCGCCAAGGCCGCCAAAGACGTCATCGCACCCACCAAGAAGTAGGCACTCAAAATAAAGCATTCCGGACTACGGACACCGAGGGGAAGAGCCAAGCGCTCTTCCCTTTTGTCTTCTCAGGCGTAACTCGCTGCTGTCCCCGCGCAATTTCCTTGATTCATTCCGCCTCGCTCGCACATCCGATGTTGTATGGCTACCGTAAATCCAGAGATGGCAAACATCGGTTCCAACTCGCAAGCAGCCCCAGAGGCAGCCTCGGCCTCCATGGTCAAAACCTTCCTCCGCCTTGAAGGCCTTGCCGGCGCCGCCCTCAGCGCAGTCTTTTATGCGCGAACCGGCGCCAGTTGGTGGCTCTTCGCCGGCCTCTGGCTCGCTCCAGATCTCAGCATGATCGGCTACCTCGCCGGTCCACGCTGGGGTGCGCGTATCTACAACGCCATCCACAGCTACGTCACCCCGGCCACCCTGGCCGTCTCCGCGCTGCTGCTCGGCAGCCCCGCACTCTTGCCCTACGCCCTCATCTGGATGAACCACATCGCCGTAGACAGGCTCCTCGGCTACGGCCTCAAGTATCCATCAGGATTCAAGTTCACCCACCTCAGTACGCTCGACCCCAAGCGGACCCAGCCTACTCAGGCGACCCAATCGCTGGGCGAAGGCCCGGCATAAGCGCCCTGACCACCAGCGAGAGCCCAAAAGCCACCAGCACCGCCTGCACCATCAGCCAGTGGTTATAGCTCCATGAGAAAACAGCAATCGCAAAGAACACCCCGATCGGGTTGATCTCCGAAAGCACCGCCTGCCCCCAATGCGGCTTGTTTCCGCTCGGGCCAATGATCGTTCGCAGCCTCGGAAACAGCCGCGGAACCATGAGCATGTAATCCTTGTAAGGTGCCCCAAGGCTCGCGGCAAGAAACGATTCCTCCCCAGCAATCAGCACCCCAATCAGCACCGGCACCGCAACCAGCACAAACAGAGCACCCGTCGCCGGCATCATCAGGCACAACGCAGCCACCCAAAGATACATCCCCATATACAGTGGATTCCGCACATAACGAAACGGCCCATCGGCCATCAGCGCCGCGCCCAACATGTTCTGGTGGATCACCACCCCATGCCCCAGCCACGCTGAACCCCAGATGCGCAGCCACGCGCCTGCCGCAGCCACCAGCGCCCCGCTCACAATCACCACCGGCGTTGCCACTGAAAAGCTCAGCAACCCAAACCGGCTAAGCTCCAGCGCCAGCCACTCCATCAGCGTAATCCTGCTGCCAATACCCCACAATTCAATCCACGGAGCTGAGAAGCCAATAGCAATAATTACGGCCATCAACACCATGCGAAAACGAAATACAAACAATCCAGCTTTCATGCGGCGATTCCTATTGCCCCAGTATTTCTATAACTCTAGCCTAGCCGCCTCGGCAGCCTGCGAAAAAACTCAACTCGAGGCTCAGTTTTGAAAGGGCACGGGTTTGCAGCACGCGAAAAAACTCGTTCGTGCGGTAGGCCGGGGATTCATTCCCGGCAATAATGCCTGTTAAAGGGCGAGGGTTTTAACCCCTGAGATACGTTTTGCGAGCGCATGTAACTACAAACAGCCCATGTTCCGCGGCCGTTCGTGCTCGAACCATCGCCAACAGGCCCTACTCCGCCCGCAGCGCCTCCATCGGATCAATCGAAGCCGCCCGCCGCGCCGGAATCAGCGCCGCAATCATCCCGCAAACCGCCAGCACTCCGCACACAGATGCAATCGTCATCGGGTCATGCTGGCCCACGCCATAGAGAAAGCTCCCAATCGCCCGCGTCGCAAACCAGCACGCAACAACGCCCGAAACCAGTCCCAGTCCAAGCAGCAGCGCAGCCTTCTTCAATATCAACATCAGCACGTCCGAACGCTGCGCGCCCAGCGCCATCCGTATGCCAACCTCCCGCGTCCGCCGACTCGCCGAATAAGCCATCAACCCATAAAGCCCCACCAGCGCAAGAAACAACGCAATCCCCGCAAACACCGTCAGCAACGAAGTCTGAAACCGCCGTCGCGCACTCGCCTCAGACACCAAATCCCCCATCGTCTTGATCTCGTTCACCGCAAGGTTCGGGTCAATCGCATGCAGTGCATTCCGTATCTGGGTCGCGGCGGCACTTGCCGGGAGCGAAGATCGCAACGCAATGTAGCCCTCGTCGATGTCTTCATTCAGGCGATACATCTGCGGCGTTGCGGGTTCCTCCAGGCTGGTGTGCCGCACATCGGCGATCACGCCAATCACCGTGCTCCAGTCATATTTACCAGTGCTATTATCCGGATCGGTCGGGCTCACTCTCCCACCCACCGCATTGCGCCCTGCAAAATACTCTCGAGCAAAGCTCTCGTTCACAATCACCTGGTGTTGACTCATCGGCTTGTCGGCAGCGGTGAAAAGTCGACCCGCAACCAGTGGTGTCTGCATCGCCGAAAAATAGCCGCTCGTCACAGAGCGCGACTCAACCGTCTGACTCTTCTTGTTCGGATACCCCTCCACCGCGAAGGTGCCGATGCTATCCGTGTTGCTCAGCGGCAGATGATCCACCGCTCCCACCGCCACCACGCCGGGCTGTCCTTGCAGTCGATCGAGCAGACTGTGAAAGAACTCGGCGTGTTGCGGCCTGCTGTAGCGTTGATCGAAATCGATATTCGTCGTTACCGTGGATTGAGCAAACCCTGTATTCACTGTCTCAACGTTGATGTAGCTCCGAATCAGCAGCCCCGCGCCTGCCAGCAGCACCACCACCAGCGCCGACTCAACCACAATCAATACATTCTGCATGCGAGTATGCGTGCCCGCCACGCTGCGCCCGCCCGCGGAAACAAGAAAGTCCGTCAGGTTCACGCGTGAAACCGTCAGAGCGGGAAGAATCCCGCTCAGCAAACTGGTCAGCAAAGATACGACCACGGTAAATAGCAGCACCCTCGCATCCAGCGATGCCTCATTCAGTCGGGGAATATTGCCCGGGTCAAGCCACGGCAAGATGCGCAGGAAAAGGAACGCGAAACAGGTACCGATCGCTCCTCCCGCAATTCCAATCAGCAGCGATTCCGTGATCAGTTGACGAACAATGCGATTGCGTCCCGCACCAAGCGCGACCCGCACACCAAGCTCACGCATGCGGTTCGCTGACCTCGCCAGCAACAGGTTCGCTGCATTCCCGCATGCGATCAGCAGCACCATACACACGGCTCCAAGCAACAGCATCATCATCGGCCGCACCGGTCCAACCGAAATGCTCAGAAAGCCCTCGATCTTCGCCCCCCAGTCGTTCATCTCGCCGCTGTGCAGTTTGTTCAGTCGAGCCATCATCGTGCCCATCTCCGCCTGCGCCGCGCTAATCGAAACCCCGGGCCGCAGCCGCGCCAAAACGACGTCATCGTTGATATCGTGTACCGTTTTCTCCTTCTCAGTCAGCACCAGCGGCACCCAGATCCGCGTCGATTCAATATGCGGATCTCCGTAGGGCAAATCGGACTTGAACGGGTATTCAAACTCCGGCTGCATCACACCGATAATCCTGTAACTCTTCCCATCCAGTTGTATGGAGCGCTGTAATACGTCACCGCTCGTTGCAAACATCGTCTGCCAGAGTGAATGACTGATCACCGCAACCTGATTATGGCCAGGTTGATTGTCGCCGGCATTGATCAAGCGGCCCACTGCCGGCGACGATCCGAGCGTAGCAAAGAAATCTTCGTCAACCTTGGCCGCGCCTATGCGCTCTGCACTGCGCTGTGCCGTCACGCTAAACTGGGTCTGCTCATATGCCGTCATGTTCGCGTATGAATGGCTCTGCCGCTTCATGTCGAAGAAGTCCGCATAGCCGGGGCAAATCGCCTCTGCGGGTATTATGGTGAACGTGGGACTTGGCGTGAAAAGATACACCAGCCGCTGCGGGTCCCCATACGGCAACGACCGTATCAGCACCGCATTCACCAGGCTGAAGATCGCCGTGCACGCCCCAATCCCCACCGCCAGCGTCAGCACCGCGGTCACAGTAAATCCAGGACTGCGCCGCAGCGTGCGCAACCCATACCGCGTATCCTGCAGCAGCGCTTCCACCCATGGCAGCGTCCGCCGCTCCCGATGCGCCTGCCGTGTCTGCTCCGCCCCACCCAACCGAACCAGCGCCTGTCTCCGCGCCTCTTCCGGAGCAAGCCCATTGCGCACACCCTCATCCATATCCAGCGCGATATGGCTCTCAAGTTCAGCCGCGAAATCCCGCTCGCCACGATCAGATCGAATCATCCCAACCAGCCGTCGGGCGAGTGCTCGAAGTTGACGCATCAGCTATCTCCTATTCAGTCCGCAGCGCTTGCATCGGCTCAATCGAGGCTGCCCGCCGAGCCGGAACATAGCACGCCATCAATGCAATCACAGCCAGAAACGGCGGCACCAGCGCAAACGTCAGCGCATCGTGCGGCTGAATTCCGTAGAGAAAACTCGAAGCCATCTTCGCCAGCATCCATGCCGCCGGCCACCCCAGCGCAATCGCAATTAGAGTGAGCACCATCCCCTGCCGCACTACAAGCCGCTCCACCGTCCCCGCCTGCGCACCCAGAGCCATGCGAATCCCAATCTCCCGCGTGCGTCGCGAAACGGAATAACTCATCACCCCATACAGCCCCACTCCCGCCAGCACCAATCCAATCAATCCAAATGTCCCGAACAGCATCGCCGCCAGCCGCGGCAGGAAATACGCCGTGCGCACATGTTCCTCCATCGTCTCTTCGTTGTAGATCGCCATGGCGGGGTCGAGCGCGTGAATCTGGCGGCGCACGGATTCTGCGACGGCTGCCGTATTACCGGAGGTGTGAACGATCAATGTGTAACCGAGGAAGGAAGGATTGCTGGCGACAGTTTGCTTGAGGGAGCGGTACAGAACCGGGCGAATGTCTTCCCCTAATGTGCGCGACTTGATGTTGCCGACCACACCGATAATCCGGTAAGTGACTCCGCCGCCGGAGACGCGCTGGCCGATGGGATTCTCATCGCCGAAGATGCTCTGGACGAAGGCCTGATTGACAACGGCTACGCTGGGACCTGCGGCGGTCTCTGAGCCGAAATCGCTGCCGGCGATGCGGGGAGTGCCGATGGTTTCAAAGTAGCCCGGCGTGACCATGTAAAGTTCAGTGCTGTCGTTTGATTTGTCGTTGCCGGTGGCGCCCACTGCCTGGAAACCATCGCTGCGGTGGCCGCCGTTGAGCGGGGCTACGTCAGTTACAACGGCCGATTGCACGCCCGGCAGAACTGCCGCTCGCTGCTGCAACTGGTTAAGAAATTCGACGGTGCGATCAGCAGTGTAACCGTGGACGCCTGGATCGACGGACATGAGAAGTAGGTTATGCGACTGAAAGCCGATGTCGATATTGGCAGCGCTTTGCAGGCTGCGAAGAAAGAGCCCGGTGACGCACAAAAGGACCACGGACATGGCGATCTGGACAACGACGAGAAAATTGCGCAGACTGATGCGGTGGCCGCGGCTGGCGAGGGCGTCTTCGCCCTTGAGGGCGTTGGCAAGGCGCGGACGCGAGGCCGCCCAGGCGGGTGCGAGACCGAGAAGCAGCCCGCTCAGGGCGCTGAGGGCAAAGGAATAGAGCAGGACGCGCCAGTCAACACGGACGCTTAGATCGAGTGGGACCGGTGCGGGCAGGCGAAGAATCGAAAGCGCGTGCGTGGACCAAAACGAAAGCAAGACGCCGACAGCGCCGCCTCCGAGGCCTAAGAGAACGCTCTCAATCAGCATCTGGCGCCGCAGACGCGCGCGTGTGGCTCCCAGTGCGAGGCGGACGGCCATGTCACGCTGGCGGCTGGCGGCCTGGGCAAAAAGAAGGTTGGCGACGTTTGCCCCGGCTATCGAGAGAACCAGCAGCACCACCACGGAAAGTGCTGTGAGGAAGAGGAGAGCAGGTCCCTTTTCCCGAGGCGGCAGGGAACCGGCCTGCTCGAAAACAAAGCTTACGCCTTTGTTGGTTTCGGGATAGGCTTGCGCGAGGCGGTGGGCAAGCGTGTCCAGCTCTGCGGCGGCCTGTTGGCGTGTTACGCCGGGATTGAGGCGGGCGACGGCGGCGAGCCAGTGAAAGTTGCGCGAGTTCTGGTCGGCAAGAGCGGGGGCCGGCAAGGCCTCGTTGCCAATCGGGACCCAGAATTCGGTATTGAGGATTTGGTCAACACCGTGGAATGCCGGCGATGCGACGCCGACAACGGTGAGGAGGCGTCCGGAGAGTCGAATGGTCTTGCCGGCAATGTTGGGGTCGCTGTTGAACCTGCGCCGCCATAGGGCAGCGCCAAGAACAATTTCGGGGGCGCTTTCTTCGCCGCCGACGAAGCCGCGCCCAACGACCATGGGGAGTTGAAGGACGCTAAAGAAGTTGGCCGTGACAGCCTGGCCAAAGACCCGCTCTGGTTCACCGCTCCCGCTGATGGAGGCTGGGACCAGCTCGTTATAGGCGGCTACGCCAGCGAAAGATCTTGCCTGGCTTGCGACGTCCCGGTACAGCGGCGTCGTGAAATTATTGCAGCATTGATCGCCCTCATGCACCGTGTGCAGCGCAAGTAGCGTCGTCGGATCTCCAACCGGCGCAGGCCGCAACACGAACCGGCTGACCATCGAAAAGATAGTAGCGTTCGCGCCAATCCCCAGTCCAATCGACAGAATCGCAATAGCCGTAGCCCCACGATTCTTCCCTAGCGTGCGAAAACCATAAGCCACATCGCGCCAAAGCGCTTCAACCCACGGCAGCGTCCTTCGCTCCCGATGCGCCTGACGCGTCCGCTCCGCCCCACCAAGCCGAACCAGTGCCTGCCTTCGCGCCTCTTCCGGCGTCAGCCCATTGCGAACACCCGCCTCGGTATCCAGCGCAATATGGCTCTCAAGTTCAGCGGCGAAATCCGCGTCGCCGTGGCGGGAACCAAACAATCCCAAAAAACGTTGGACCAGTGCACGCAACTGGCGCATATGTCCTCCTTAAGCCTCTTCAGCCGGTTCAAGAAATCGTGCTAGAATCGCCGTCGTCTGGTTCCATTCCGCCGCGGCTTTCTTCAGTCGGCGCTGCCCCGCCTTCGTCAACTCGTAGAACTTCGCCTTCCGGTTGTTCTCTGAAGTCCCCCAGCGCGAACGTATGAACCCTTCCTGCTCCAGCTTCAGTAGCGCCGGATAAAGCGTCCCATAATTCAGTTGCAGCAGATCCCCGCTGGTCTGCTCAATCCGCCGCGCCAGCCCGTACCCATGCTGCGGACCAATCGTCTCCAGAGTGCGCAGCACCATCAGGCTCAGTGTCCCCTGCCAAACATCCGTCTTGTCGCCCATGGCCATGCCTCTTCCAGCTTCTATTGCCAACCAATAGAAGCAATCTACACAATCTTCTATTGGAATGCAACAGGAAGATGATTTGGATAGGATTCTGACCTGGCAGCGCCGGTCTCCAGACCGGCTGTCGTGCGGGTCTCCAGACCCGCACTCTCATCCTACTTCCCAATACAAAACGTAGAAAAAATCAAATTCAAAATATCGTCCGACGTCGTCTGCCCCGTCAGTGAATCCAGCGCCCAAAGCCCGCGGTAAAGGTCCAGCAGAATCATCTCGTGTGGAATCCCGCTCCCATTCGCCTGCGCTGCATCCCCCAGCGCCGCCAGTGTCGTCTCGATCGCCTGGTCATGCCGCAAGCTCGTAAGCATCCCCGGCTCCGCAGCCGCACCCCCCGTCGCCAACGCCAGAATCCGCTCTCGCAACTCCTCAATCCCTGCCCCAGTCAGCGCTGAAGTCCGCAGAACATCCAACCCCTCCACGCCAGCCCTCAGCCCCCCTTCAGCCAGGTCGCTCTTGTTCTCCACCACCACCGCCGGCCGCCCCTTCACAGCTTCCAGCAGTCCGCGCTCCTCTTCATTCAGCGCCGCCGTCGCATCCAGCACCACCACCACCAGCGCCGCGTCCGCCAGCGCCTCCCGGCTGCGCGCAATCCCCATCTGCTCGGCCTCTTCCAGCCCCTCGCGCAACCCCGCCGTATCCACCAGCTCCAGCGGAATCCCGTCCAGCGAAATCCGTTCCGTCACCAGGTCCCGCGTCGTTCCCGGCGTCGCCGTCACAATCGCCCGCTCCCGCTCCACCAGCCGGTTAAACAGGGAACTCTTTCCCGCATTCGGCCGCCCCACAATCGCCAGCGTCAGCCCGTCATGCACAATCCTCCCCCGCGCAAACGAAGCCTTCAGCGCCTTCAGCGGTGGCCTCAGCTCCCCAATCCGCCGCGCAATCTCCGTGCCCACCGCAACGTCCACATCATCCTCGGCAAAGTCGATTCCCGCCTCCAGCAGCGCAATCAACTCCACCAGCCCCCGCTTTACAGGCGCAACCCGCCGGCTCAGAGCCCCGCCCATCTGGCTCGCCGCCTGCCGCGCCTGCGTCAGCGTATGCGCCTCAATCAGGTCCCGCACCGCTTCCGCCTGCGTCAGGTCCAGCCTCCCCGACAAATACGCCCGCTGCGTAAACTCCCCCGGCTCCGCCAGCCGCGCCCCCAGCTCCATCGCCCGCCGCAGCAGCAGCTCCAGCACCACCGGCGACCCGTGCGCCGCAATCTCCACCACATCCTCAGCCGTATAGGAATTCGGCCCGCCAAACCACGTCACCAGCGCCTCGTCAATCCCTTCGCCGTCCTCATCCAGCACATCCGCCAGCCGCGCCCTCGCATGTTCCAACGGATGCCGCAAGCTCACCAACTGTGCCGCAATCCCTGCCGCCTCCGGCCCGCTCAGCCGCACAATCCCAATGCCGCCCCGCCCCGGCGGCGTCGAAATCGCCGCAATTGTGTCCACCGCCGCTTCTGAAACCTGCACCAAGTCTGGATGCATCTCCGTGTCCGTCATAGTCCCTATTCCCTTAGTCCCTTGGTCCCTTCGTCCCTGGTCCCTTCGTCCCTGGTCCCTTGGTCCCTTGGTCCCTAGGTCCCTAGTCTCTACTTCCCTCAAAAGACTACAGGAGCCCCGCTCAATAAATTTGCGCAATCGATTGCCTTCTCCCATCGTTATAATTCCTTCAGGTTCCTGAAAAACTCCGTCTGCCACCCTTTTACGGTTCCAGGTCCCGCAAATCCTATCGAAAGCCAGGCTCTCGTGAAGACAAATCTCCTCCAGAGTTGCACCCGCCGCAACTCCCGTCTCCGTCATTTCGCCCAATTCGCACTCGTGTTCCTGGCCATCCCCATTGCTGCCTCCCTGGCCCAGTCTCAGCAGCCCCCAACCGCCGCCTGGCAAGGCTTCCTTCGAGATTCAGCCGGAGCCCCCATCGCTTCCGCCAAGGTCCGCCTCGCCGGCAACGGAACCCAGGCCGAAGCCGCCACCGCCGCCGACGGCCAGTTCCACCTCGCTTCGCTGCCCGCCGGCCAATACCACCTCACCGTCCAGTCCGGCGGCGACGCTTTTGATCTCGCCCAGCCCATTGACCTCGCCGTCGCAGCGCCCCCCGTGCTCCTCACCCTCTCCACCCGCGGCGAAATCACCGTCGCCCTGCTCAAAGCACCGGCCGCCACCGGCGGAGAACAGCTCTCCAGCCAGGCCGTCAGCTCGCTCCCCCTCAACAAGCGCGATTTCAGCTCCCTCCTCCTCCTCGCCGCAGGAACCATGACAGACTCCAACGGCGCCACCAACTTCACCGCCCAGTTCGCCATCAACGGCCAACGCGGCGTCGAAGCCACCTTCGCCATGGACGGCGCAGACATCTCCGACCCCGAAATGGGCGGCTCCACCTTCTCCAACTTCAACGTCGACGCCGTCGAAGGCATTGACTCCAGCTCCGGTTGGATGCCCGCCGAAATCGGCCGCGGCGGAGCCGGATTCACCAACATCCACACCCGCTCCGGCGCCAGCGGCTTCCACGGTTCCTTCTTCGAGTTCGTCCGCAACTCCGCCTTTGACGCACGCAACTACTTTGACCACCCCACCCCCGCTTATCCCGGCCGCATCCCGCCCTTCCGCCGCAACGAGTTCGGCTTTACCAACGGCGGCCCCATCTTCATCCCCCATCTCTACGACGGCCGCAAGGGGTCCTACTACTTCTTCCAATACCAGGGCTTCCGCCAGGTCCTCGGCACCACCCAGGTCATGCCCGTTCCCACTTCGGATGAGCGCTCCGGTATCGATCAAATCACCTACCCCGACAAAACCACCGATACCCTCAACGTCCCCGTCCTTCCCGCCATCGCCGCCGTCCTCGCCCGCTACCCCATGCCCAACGACCCCACCGGCCCCTACGCCGCCCGCACCTACGCAACCGCCTCAAAAGTGGCTACCGATGCTGACCAGATCTCCATCCGCCTCGACCACAAAATCTCCCCCAAAGATCAGTTCCTCGCCCGCTTCAACCTCGACAATCTCACCGGTCCCACCACCAACCCCGACCAAACCGCCATCGATCCCGCCTTCGGCATCCAGTACCTCGACCGCCAGCGCAACGTCATGGGTTCCTGGACCCGCACCGCTACTCCTCATCTCACCTTTGAGTCCGTCATCAGCATCACCCGCTCCACCCCCGGCTTTCCCACCAGCGACCCCGTCGATCCCGCCGTCAAATTCAATGACGGCCTCTATGAATCCTTCAACGCCGCCGCCGGTTCCGTCATGCAGGCCTATGGCAACCTCTTCCACGGTTCCGAAAGCGTCGCCTACACCCGTGGCAGCCACGCCTTCAAGCTCGGCGTCGAAGTCCGCATGAACCGCGACACCACCTACTTCGGCATCAGCCCCAACGGCGAATACGACTACGGCGGCGGCGCAGCCTACGCCACGGAAGCCATCCCCTCCCAGAGCGGCAAGCACAACATCAAGCCCGGCGACCAGCTCCCAGACACCCTCTCCAGCTTCCTCTCCGGCAGCTCCTTTGACTACACCGTCGCCCTCGCGCCGCCCTTCGTCTCCGGTGGCCAGCACATCGGCCCCGCCGCCATCAGCCGCAACAATGTGAATGCTTATTTCCAGGACACCTGGAAGCTAACCCCCACCTTCACCCTCGACTACGGTGTCCGCTGGGAGCTTTACACCCCCATCACCGAGCGCGCCCATCGCACCGGCGGATTCCAGAACATCGCCGGCGCGCAGCAGTACGTCGTCAACCCCCAGCCCGGCTATCGCACCGACTGGAAAGCCTTTGCCCCCCGCGTACAGGCCTCCTGGCAGGTCACGCCCAACTTCTCTGCCCACGCCGGCAGCGCAATCACCACCATCCCGCCAAACATCTGGCAGGACAACTTCCTCACCGGCTCCACGCCTTTCGTCATCTACCCGCGCATCGTCGCGTCTCCCGTTTTCCCCATAAACTACGGCTTCCAGCTAACCCCGTCTCAGTTGCCCAACGCCTACACGCCCGCCGGAGCCAACATCTTCGCCTCCGCAAACACCAAGGCCGTCCCCGCCAACACCATCATGGACATCGACCGGTTTGAGAAGGATCTCGCCTCCCTTACGCCCGGCGGAGCCGTCAGCGGCCTCAACCTCAGTGGCATCGACCCCAACTTCGGCAATGCCACCCTCTACACCTGGACACTGGGCCTCGAACGCAAGCTCGGCAACCTCACCGCGGACGCAGCCTACGTCGGCACCGCCGCGGAAAAGCTTCCTCGCTACAGCTTTCCCAATGCCTACCCCGGCGCAGATGCCCAGTGGGCCACCCATACCCAGTTCAACAGCCAGGGAATCGTTACCGGCGGCTTCGGCGTCGAGAATGTCATCACCGACGACGCCCACTCCAGCTACAACGCCCTGCAAACCTCTATCTCCGGCTCCGTAGGCCATGGCGGCCCCGGCATCCAGGCCAGCTACACCTGGAGCAAGTCCATCGACACCACCAGTCTGGTCCTCGGCGGAACCGGGTCCACCGGCGCAACGTCTTCCGGCTTTTCCCAGAATCCCTACGATATCCGCCCGGAAAAAGGCCCATCCGCCTTCGACGCCACCAACTCCTTCAGCCTCAGCCTCGCCCAGGATCTGCATCTCGAAAGCGCCCGCTTCCTCGACGGCATCAGCAAAAAGGCCACCTACGGCTGGGAACTGCTCTCCATCTCCAGCATGAGCTCCGGCTCGCCTTTCACCGTCTTTAGCGGCGTTCAGCAAACCGGCGCAGGCAACAACGGCGTCGACCGCCCCAACCAGATCGCCGTGCCCCATCTCTCCACTGCCCGTGCCAACCGCCAGGACTACTTCGGCCAGGGAGATGTCAACGGCCAAAACCACAATGGAGACTTCTTCTCCATTCCCCAGGGCTCCTTCGGCACCCTCGGACGCAACTCCTTCCGCGGTCCCGCCTTCTACGACTACGACTTCGCCCTAATCAAGGACACCCCATTCGGCCGCCGCAAGAGCGGAGCCGAGCGCATCGATCTCCAATTTCGCTCCGAGTTCTTCAACCTCTTCAACATCGTCAACATGGGCCTGCCCGCCAACATCCTCACCGGCTCCGGTTTCGGCGAAATCAGCAAAACCGCCGGCAACTCCCGTCAAATCCAGTTCTCCCTCAAACTTATCTACTAACGCCTCTCCCGGAGGGAGAAGGTGACAATAGCCCCGGGTAAAACCCGGGGTCCGGATCCCGCTAATCGGCTCCGTCCTGTAGGGACGGAGTGAGGCTGTGGGTTCTTTGCGTCGCTCAGACCGGGGAAAGCACAATTCTCTTCCCTGAATCGACCCTGGCCTTCACCCCTCCACCAGCCGCCCCTCGTTCCTGCCCACCCTGACCCACGCAACCACCGCCATCGGCGTCATCACCAGCACAGACACAAGTACCGAAGCAAGCAGAATGTCCCCCGTCGCCCACTGCCTCCCCGCCCCATCCAAAGCCGCGTCGGCAAACAGCCCCGGCCGGAACACCAGCAGGTTTCCCAGCGCGCAAACCCCGTAAAAAAGCACCGCCACCCGCCAATATCCAGGCGAATTCACCGTTCTTTGTCCCGGATTCGCCCTGCAATACAGCGCAAACCCAAGGTAGAAAACAAATGCCGTCAAATACCAACCGGCGAAATTGCTCCACGGAACACCAAAAAAGTCGCCCCCGTCGCGCCATATCCAAGCCCGGTCAAGCGTCGCCCAGATCGGATCCATCGACAGGTCCCACGCCAGCATGATCAGGCTCGCCAGCAACGGAAGCGTCACGACCCGCGCCCCCGTCAACGCCTTGTCGCGATAACCCAGAATCAGACGCCCCAACACCCAGCAGCAATACCCAATCCCCAGATACGCCAGCACCAGCAGTACCGGCAAATCCATCACCTTCGGCCCCATCAACCCCGTAAAAAAATAGTGCCCAAACGGAAACCCCGTGCGAAGGCTCAAGCTCTCGCTCACGCCTCCCACCCCCAGGCAAATACCGCTGAACACCACCATGCCCCGCATCCCATACCGAATGCTCCCATGCACCAGGGCAAACAGAGCGGGAGTCAAAACCTGCATCGCCACAATCGCCAGCACCGGTATCCTGTCCGGATACTGCTGGCAAACACGGCCAACGACATAAACCGCAAAAGCCGCCCACATCACAACGCTCTGCAACCTGCTCAACCCTGCCGTCCCGATCATTGAACCTCCGTCCGCCCCACCTCAGGCAGTCAGCCCCGATTCTGCGCAATATGCCAAAGCACCCCGGAAGGATCAACTACATAAGCAATCGTCAGCCCCCACGGCTGCATCGCCGGAGCCGTCGGCTTCCGGACGCCATAACGCCCGGCCAAATCCAGCCCTTCGATCCGCTTCCACCAACCGTCGAGGTCGTTTACCTTCAACTGCAACATGAAGTTCCCCGCAAACCCCTCCGCATAAAATTCTTGCAGCAGAAACCCCAATCCCCCCAGCTTCATCGCCGCCAGCGAGTCTCCCAGCCGCTCTGCTGTAAATCCAATATCCACGTAGAATGCCAAACTCTTCTCAAAATCCGTAGCCGGCACAAACGCCCGCAAAGCCACAACATCCACCGATTCCTGTTCGCCCATCCTTTTCCCCTCCACCCCACACCCCACACCCCACACCCCACACCCCACACCCCATACCCCACACCCTACTTCAACAAATCCATCGCCACCGCCGTCATCGCCGTAACCCCCGTCGGGATCGCCAGTCCATAGACCGGCGCAAACAGCGCCGAGTGCGGGCTCGGCAGCGGCACTCCCGTCTTCCGGCTTTCCGCCAGCGTCCCCGCATCCGCCGCACCCAGCCAATACATCACTCCGGGAATCTTGCCTTCCAGCGTAAACAAGCCCACATCCTCGCTGCCCATCACCGCCCGCGCCTCAAGCACCCTATCCTTTCCCAGTGCCGCAGCCGCCGCTGTCCGAACCCGCTCTGCCAGCGCCGTGTCGTTGATCGTCGCCGGCGTACTCTCAGTCACCGTCACCATCGGCATCCGGTCCTCGGGAATCCCATACCCCTCCGCGAGCCCCTTCGCCTCCCGTTTCACAGCCTCCACAATCCTGTCCCGCACCGCCATCGAATACGTCCGAAGCGTCAGCCCCATCGTCACTTCGTCCGGAATAATGTTGTTCTTCGTCCCGCCGTGAATCATCCCCACCGTCAGCACCGCCGGCTCCTGCGGATCAACCTGCCGGCTCACAATCGTCTGCGCCACCAGCACAAACTCCGCCGCCAGCACAATCGGATCCTTGCCCATCTGCGGAGCCGACCCATGCCCGCCAATGCCGCGCACCGTCACGCTCAGTCCTGTCGAACTGGCCAGCAACGGCCCGCCCTTCACTGAGATCGTTCCCGCCGCCACGTCATTCGAGTCGTGTTCCGACAGCACAAAGTCCGGCCGCCCGAACCGCTCATACAAATGATCCGCCAGCATCGCCTTCGCGCCGCTAATCGTCTCCTCCGCAGGCTGCCCAATAATCATCACCGTCCCATGCCATGCCGCCTTGCGCTCCATCAACTCCTTGGCCACCCCCAGCATCACCGTCATGTGCAGGTCGTGCCCGCACGCATGCATCACCGGAATCGTCTGCCCCTGCGCATTGGTCGTCTTCACATGGCTTGCGTAGTCCACGCCCGTCTTCTCTTCCACTGGCAACGCATCCAGCTCCGTCCGCAGCAAAACCCGCGGCCCTGGCCCATTCTCCAGAACCGCAACCACGCCCTCAGCTTGCGTCCCGTTCGCGTACTTGCCTACATGAGTAGTCACTGTGTAGCCCAGCTTCTTCAGCGCCCCCGCCACATACGCCGCCGTCTCCACCTCGCGCCCAGACAACTCCGGAGTCTCATGCAAATGCTTGTAAACCTCCGTCAGCACCGGCAAATCCTTCTGCGCCGAGTCAGCCAGGCCCACCGGAACACTCTGCCCCTGTGCCCCAAACGCGCAGCCAACCAAAACAAACACACCAATCCATCGAATTCCCAAGCCAATCCTCCAGTCAAGAATCTAGCCGCAGCCTACCACACCGGCCAAAACTCGAATCGGCGGCGCCAAAACTCTTACAACGGCTTACGGAAAGAGCGGATCGGAAACAATCCGCCTGCAAACAGAAAAGCCCCGCACCCGCGAGGCTCCTGCTGACTGGCTGACTTGCTTGCCCGCAAGGCGGGCGCTGACTTGCTAAACTCTCAAACCCACCCCTCAGTCGCTCTTGTCCGAATTACCGTCCATCCCAGCCGGCAAATCCAGCATCACCAGCGCAAAATGCGTCTCGCTGTCCTTCGAGTCTTCAAACCCCACAATATGCTGATGCCGCTTCGAACCCGCCTTCAATTCCAGACCGTTCTCGCTCGTGCCATAGTCCTTGTGGTCGATCTTCACGTTGTTGCTGTTCCCATCGTCCGCGCACGTCAGCCCTTCCGAGGTCGCTGCCGGACTCCCCACCGCCGTCTTGCCCTGGCAAACAATCACGTCCCCATACCGGCCCAGCGCCTTCTTATAGAAGGCCGTCACCTTGTCCTGCGCGTCCGGAGTCTCGTAGCTCACCGCCTTCACGCGAAGTTCCCAAGCGCCAAACCCCAGATGCACGTCCGCCGACTTGTGCTTTTCGTCATCCGCCGCAGCCTGTTTCGCGCCCGGATACACCGGCAGTCCAAGATCGGCCGCCGAAGTCTGGTTGGTGTTCACATGCACCCCGCCAAACGGCGTATCTACCTGGACATTCTTGTCTTCCCCGTTGGCGTCCTTGTCAACGTGAACCCGGAAGCAGCCCGTCACTCCGCCAAGCAGCACCAGCGCCGCCACCATACCCAAAGCATTGCGCATCCTGTTTCCATCCATGGCTATCGCCCTCTTGCCCTGTTATACGCCCCAAGCAAGGGAAAGGTTCCTGGAATCGCCGCAAGCCTGAATCCGCCCTCCTGGATTCAGGTGGCTCTTACGGATGCGGCTGCGGTGTTGCCGGAGCGGGCGTCGCGGCAGGAGCCGAAGGCGGAGCGGGCGTCGCGGCAGGAGCCGAAGGCGGAGCGGGCGCGGAGGTTGGCGGAGGCGGCGTGCCAGGGGCACCAGCGCCGGGGGCGGCAGGCGCAACCGGCGCCTTCGCAGGAGCCGAACCGGGTGCTGTGCCCGCCGGAGGCATTGCATTGGGGCTAGCGCCCGGAGGCATGGGACGGCGAGGCATTCCACCCATACCGCCCATTCCGGGCCGGGTCGGCGGAGCTGGCGGGTCAGTAACATCGACCAGTTCGACGTCAAAGATCAGATCGGCCTTGGGCGGAATTCCGGGATGCGCGGCGTCCGGACCGGGGCGGCCTTTGGCGCCGTATGCCAACTGCCAGGGGATGAAAAGACGGCGCTTGCCGCCAATCTTCATACCGTCAAAGCCCTGATCGAAGCCGGGAATCAGGCGGCCCATACCCTGGGGAAATGCGAGCGGCTGTGGATCGCCGTGCTTGGGCTTTCCATCGGCATCCATGACGGGTTTGCCGTCTTTGTCCAGCACAGGTGCGCCGGGGTGGTCGTAGGACGAATCGAACTTGTGCCCGTCTACAGCAAGCCAGCCCGTGTATTGAACCTTATACATTTTGTTCGGCTCCGCAAGAGCGCCAGTACCGAGCTTGATGTCCTGGTAGCGGAGCGTGAAGGCGGACTTCATAATACCCCGCGCCGGAGGGATGCCGGGGGGAAGCTTGAAAGCCGAAGCAGTGGTAGCTGCGTGGTGGACTGTGGTCGCCGGAGCGGCGGGCTTGGCTGGGGTTTGGGCGGATGCGGCGACCGTGCCGGCCACCAGAAGCAAGATCAAAGCAGTCTGTTTCATCGCGTGTTGCAGCTCCAAAGAGTTCTTGACCGGAGTGTATCAGGTGGTGTGGCGGGCACTCGCGTTTTTTGTCAAATACCGGAGACTCCCGCAAGACAAGGGCGGGCTTGCCGCCGCTCCTTATATGTCTTTATGTGCTGGCACTTAGACTTGCTTATCGTGCCTTTCTTCTTTCATCTCCTTCGCGTTCTGTGGCTTCCTGTCGCCTCGTTCTTTGCCGGCATACTCAACACAATTGCCGGCGGGGGCTCGTTTCTGTCGCTGCCGGCGCTGCTGGCCAGCACCTCCGCGGCCGGGGTGGGCGCGGTTTCGGCTCAGGCCACCAACACCGTGGCGCTGTGGCCCGGGCAGTTGACCTCGCTGGTGGCGTTTCGACAGCAACTGCGTACTTATGGCTGGAAGCTGCTGCCGCTGGGCGTTGCTTCCGGGGCCGGCGGATGGGTGGGCGGGTGGCTGCTGCTGCATACCGGGAACAAGCGATTTCGCGAGTTGCTGCCATGGCTGCTGCTGTTTGCGGCGGTGATGTTTGTGCTGAGCTTTCCGCTGGGCAAGTGGCTGGCGGGGCTTTCCGGCGGGCGCAGGTATAACACCTCGTTGCTCGTCGGCATGGTGGTGGTGAGCGTGTACGTGGGCTACTTTGGGGCCGGCGGCGGATTCCTCGTGATGGCGTTGTTCGGGTTTTGCGGGGTCCACGACATCCACGAGATGAACGCGCTGAAGGTGCTGACGGCGGCGGTGTCGATCGGGATTCCGGCGATCAGCTTTATTTTGGCAGGGCGAGTCGAGTGGCGATTCTGCCTGGTGATGGCGATTCTGGCGGCAATTGGCGGGTATCTGGGAGCGCATTTCAGCCGCAAGGTAAATCAGCGGGCCATGCGGTGGACGGTGGCGGTGATTGGATTTGTGACAGCGGGGTATTTCTTCTTGCAGAACTACCTGGTGCATCCGTAAAAGAGGCGACGGTTTCCAGGGCGAGATGCTGCGTTTTTGAGGCCCCGGCCCCGGATCGTCGCGGCGCTGCCATGACTGAATGGTATGTTCAGCGTAGGCAACCACCCGGCGCGGCAAACCTGCCTCGAACGAGCCCGAACAGCGACATGGATGGAAGCCCTAGTTCATCAGCACCGCTTCGCGATCGTGCAGTGTGGCCCGAATCGCGGCAATCCCCGCCGTGAGATCGGGCAACGCCTTCAAGATCGCTTGAGCATCCACGCCAGTCACCGACTTGCGCATCAGCTCGCACTGGCCCACAAGCAGCGAATCGAAGTGGATCAGATTCACGAGCGTCTGCGCCTCCAGCCGATAGCGTTGCGTCATGCGGTCGTTTTCCGGCGCCGGCAGTTGATGGATGAATTGCTCGATGCCGGTAATCTCCCGATGCAGTCGCTCAAGCTTTTGCGCCGATGCAATCGCTGCGGCGTCTGGGTAAGGTTTGGCGCGCGTGGGGGCGGGCAGAAACTCGCGCCGGTAGTCGCTTTCGGCCGCGCTCACCGCCGTCGCGGCCCCGCCCAAAAGCCATGAGGCTTTTGAGCGGACCATCTGGTCGTCGGCGCGAAGCTGGTTCTCAACTTTGTAAAAGTTGTATCCCCAGCCGTAAAACAGGTTGATCGCAATCTGCTCAAGCTCGTCGGCCGCGTAAAAATACTCTCCTGCCACTATTTACCTCCGGCTGGTCCCGGCAACCCCGTTTCGGTGCCCAGGGGATAGAATCCCGATGGCTGTCCGCCGATGTTGAACGGTACGCCCGCTGCCGCGTTGGGTGCGGAGACCAGTCCCTTGTCGGCCATCTTCAGGGCGAGATAGTACCGCACCGCCTCGATCGGCGTGAGGCCGATGGCCTGAAGCGAAATCAGCTCGCGCATTCGCTCGTCCTTGGGCAGGATGAGCACCTTGAGGTCATTGAGCGTAATGCCGTAGGTCTTCAGAAATTCGGAAAGATGGTTCTTCACCAACTCGCGCACTTCCTGGATGTGCTCGTTGATGTCCTCCATCTTGGTGACCTGAACGATCTGGTTGATCGATTGCTCTATCGCCGGACCCGCGTAGTCGGCTACTTCCTTGGTGTCGATGGTGTGGCCGTTGAAGGGAAGGTGGGTGATGAGGTCGAGCGCCGCCTCTTTGGTGTCGACGTGAATGTAGTAGTCCACCTGGTAGGCCATCTCCGCCATCTCTTCGCTTGTTGCCACGCCAGAACTGCGCACCAGCAGCTTTGAGCGGTTGATGTAGATGACTTCGTAAACCCAGGGCGAGTTGCCGCCAAAGAATCCCTGCGCGATGGAACCGAGCAGCGGTTTGTCGGGGGTGGAAAGCGCGTACTGGCCCGTCTCGTAGACGTTTAAGACCGCGCCGCGTGCTTTCAGAACGCAAAAATGATTGCTTTCAACGGTGAGCAGCGATCCGGAGACGATGCTTTCATCTGCGATTTTGACGGCAAGACACTTGGTGCCAAGAATGTCGGTGCCGTCGCCGGTGAGTGAGGTGATTACCTGCCGCGTAAGTGCCACGTGCTTTCCTCCCGCGTGAATTATGTTCGCTGCCAAGCATAACTCACCTGCCACACCCCGCCAATGGCGACAAGGCGGAAATTCATCAATACATCGATTGGGCCAGCAAGGCAGCCAGCAGCGCCGTCCTCGGTGCCAAATGCTCCAGCAAGATCGACTCATGGCTGGCGTGGGCGCCCTCCCCTACCGCTCCCATGCCGTCAAGGGTGGGAATGCCCAGAGCACTGGTGAAGTTGCCGTCGGAGGCGCCTCCGGTTGCTGCTTCGTCGAGTGCAAAGCCGAGTTCCTCGGCCAGTGCGCGCGCCTGGCGGTAGAGCTTCACGGTGCCCCGGGTGCGCTCCATGGGCGGGCGGTTGATGCCGCCGGTCACATGCAGCGAGCAGCGCTTGTCCTGCGCCTTTAGGGCGGCGAACTTCTTCTCCATGCGGCCTCCGTCTGCTTCGCGAGCGATGCGGACATCCACTTCGGCCCACGCTTCCGCGGGGATGACGTTGGTTTTGCTGCCGCCGCCAACCAGGCCGACGCTCACAGTGAGGCCGCGTTTGAGGTCGGTCCAATTGCTGACTGTTTCGACCACGCGGGCCAGTTCGCGAATGGCGCTCGCGCCCTGGGTGAAGTCGACGCCGGCGTGGGAGGCCATGCCTTTAACCTCGATGCGCCAGTTGCCCGTGCCCTTGCGGGCGGTTTTGCAGGCCAGTCCCTGGGCTGGTTCGAGGACGTAGACGGCGGCGCACTCCGCGGCGAGGCGCTCGGTGATGGGGCGCGACACCGGGCTGCCGACTTCCTCGTCGGGGTTGAGCAGCACCATGATTTCCCGGTTGAGCAAAGAGGCTTCGGTCAGGAGCTGAACAGCAGTGAAAGCCATGGCGACTCCGGCTTTCATGTCGAGGGTCCCGGGGCCGAAGAGACGGCCGTCGGCGATGCGGAAGGGCATGGATTTGAGCGTGCCGAGGGGCCAGACTGTGTCGAGATGGCCAAGCAGGAGAATTGGCTTGGGGGCGTCCGGTTTTGTTCGGCGGCCGAAGCGGGCTTCGAGCACGTTGCCGAAGGCGCGCTGGCGATGCAGTTTGACGCGGCCGCCGAGAGATTTGGCGTGGGCGCCGGCGAGTGCGATGCAGGCGTCGACGGCGGCTTTGTTGTCGGAGGGAGACTCCGCCTGGACAAGATTGTGAAGAAAGTTGATCAGCTTGGGCTGGCTTCGGCGAGCTCCCGCAAGCAAGGCGCGCATGGCAATGGGTGCATGATTGGCGCTGGGTACGGGGCTGGGCATGGGGCAGGCCTTTCTGGACAATTTTGGGCCATCGGGCCGTTTATTCCATGATTCTACGACGTTTAGAGCGAGGGAGTAGAAGGTCGAGCGGTTTGGAAGCGCCTTGTTGGCCAATGCTGAGAGTGGTTCATGTGGCGCAGAGTGTGGCGAAAATGACACAGGACGCAGAAGGCAAAACGCGTCTAATCTGACAATTGCGCCCGTTTGCGCTGCTGGAGAGCTATTTGGCAAGTTTTGCCCACCTGGAACAGACGATTACTGGACCCATCTTATTTGAGGGGGTCGGTCTTCATTCCGGGGCTCCGGTCACCATGCGGCTACTGCCGGCGCCTGCCGGGTCGGGCATCGTGTTCCGGCGTACAGATCTGGACAACTTCGAAATTCCCGCCAATGGCCGCAATGTCGCAAAGGTGAGCTACGCCACCAGCCTGATGCGCCAGGGCGTGCTGATTTCGACGACGGAGCATCTGCTTTCCGCGCTGATCGGCATGGGCGTCGACAACGTAATTATCGAGCTGGACAACCTGGAGTTGCCGATTCTGGACGGGAGCGCCTTGCCGTATGTGCAGGCGTTTCTGAACACCGGAATCCGCACACAGCGGCGGCGGCGGGAGACGATACGGGTGCTGCGCCCGGTCGAGGTTCGCGAGGGCAACAAGTTTATCGGCGTCTATCCGGGGTCCGGGTACAGCATTGAATACACCATCGAATTTCCCGCGCCGATTGGCCGACAGCATGCGAGCGTGGACCTGGCGGCGGAGACCTACGGCGAACTGATTGCCGCGGCCCGCACCTTCGGCTACAAGGCGGACGAACAGCGACTGCGCGACATGGGCCTCATTCGGGGCGCCAATGCGGACAACGCCATTATTCTTGGAGCGAGAGGTCCGGAGAATGGACCGCTGCGGTTCGTCGATGAATATGTGCGGCATAAAGTGTTGGACCTGATTGGGGACCTGGCGCTGGCTGGGCGGCGCATTGAAGGCCATGTGGTGGCGGAACGCGCAGGCCACGCGATGCACACCGCGCTGGTGTCGCGCCTGCTGAAAGACCGATCTGCCTGGGAGTTGGCGCATGTGCCGGTGGAGGCTTCGGCGACCGAGAATTCCGGTGAGGACAGACTGCCCAGTGCCGGCTTGTCTACGGCGGTGCTTGCCGGCGCCTAGGAATCCGATTCCACAAGAAGCGGCCTGGCCCGGCTGCTCACCCTGTTATAGCCAGGGCACACCGACGTTTCCGCTATCGGGACAATCGGCGGCAGATATAAACTAAAGTCAGCACCCTGAGTCACAATATTGCAGAATTTTATTCATTTAGAAAGATACGAGGCCCCCAGCCATGGCTAAAGGTTCGCCGCAGACGTTCACACTCCCGCTGGTATTGCTGGCGGCGGCCAACCTGGCATTTCTGGGATGGCTGCTCTGGCCCTGGTCGGAGGCGTTGAACCTGCCGGTCGGAGGTACAACGGCCTTTGATCCGGCAATCAGCCTCGTGGCATACATGGGGCTGGTTTACTGGATTTCGAGCGGCATCAAGCAGACGACTGAGAAGGCGCTTTCGACAGGGGCGATGATCGGGCTGATCGCGGGGATGATTCTGGTGGTGCGGGTGCTGCTGGGGGTACGGACCGATCCAGGGCCGGGGTATCTGCAACCGGGACTGCTGGGGGTGGCTGTGATTCTGTGGGGCGTGGCGGGGCTGCGCGGCTCGTGGGCGGCGGGGAACGCCGGCATGGGCGCATTGTCTGGGCTTTGGAGCGCAATGGTGAGCGGGCTGATGGCTTGCACGGCGGTGCTGGCCGAGTTGTACCTGGCGGGACCGTCGCCAAGCTCGCCCGACCCATGGAAGCAATACCAGGGGCTGGCGATTGGCAATAGCGTCACCCAGGGGCTGGTGCACTCGCTGAATACGGCGACGGGATTTCTGCTGCTGGGGCCGCTGGCGGGAGCGGTGGTGGGGCTGATCTTTGCCTTTTTTGGGCAGAACCAGAAGAGCTAAAACACTTACAAAAACAGAATGCACATGGGCGATGGGGCTGGGAAGCTCTTGCCTTCGTTTGCCAGGACTCCGGTTTGCGGGTTGCGGGCGAAGACGCTGATCAGGTTTGAGTCCTGGTTGGCGACCAGCATCCAGTGCTCGGTGGGGTCGAGAGTGAAGTTGCGCGGAATTTTGCCGCCGCAACTGGTGCGGCCGATGGGCGTGAGCGCGCCGGTCCTGGGGTCGGCGTGGAAGCTATAGAGGAAGTCGTTGTCGCGGTTGGCGAAGTAGACTTGCCTGCCGTCGCGGGGGATTACCGTGTCACATCCACGGGTGGGGCCGGTGTAGCCGTCGGGAAGCAGGTGGATGCTGGTCACCAGGGTCAGGCCGCCCGTGGCGCGGTCCCAGTGGAGCACGTCGACGGTGGAGATCAGCTCATTGACGCAATAGGCTGTGCGGCCGTTGGGGTGGAAGTGCAGGGTGCGGCAGCCTGCGCCGGGTTTGGCGTGGTAAGCGCCGGCGGGGGTGAGCGCGGGGGCTGCCACGCCGATGCCGGGAGTTGGGTAAGCGCCGGATTCCGAGGGTCCGACCAGCGCCGCGTTGAGCGCATATATATGGATGCAGTCGCCGCCGAGGTCGTTGATATAGGCGAAGCGGTTGTCGGGAGAGAAGGAGCAGAAATGGGCGTGGGCGCTTTCCTGGCGGTCCTCGTTGGGGCCGTGGACGGTGTAATGCTCGGTCCAGACGGGGCCGGTGAGCTGGCCGTCGGCGACGGTGAAGGCAGCGGCGGAGCCACCGCCGTAGTCGGCTGAGAGCAGCAGGCGTCCGCTGTGGTCAAGGGCGACGTGGCAGGTGCCTTTGCTGGCGGAGTTGCGGGCGGAGAGCGCGGTCAGTTTGCCACCGTTGACGCGGAAGCTGGCGACTTCGCCGGTGGGTTTGCCCTGGAACTCATCCACTTCGGCGGCGCAGTACAGAAATTCGCGGCCGGGCGAGAAGGTGATCCAGTCAACGGTGGAGATGGCCGCGGCGACGCCGGCGGAGACGAGTTCGCCGGTGGCGGGATTCCAGTCGTAGGCGAGAATGCCGTTGGGCGTGCCGGAGGCGACGAAGACGCGCTGGGAGCGCGCGGCGCCCGCGAAGCTGGCGGCGAGACTCGATAAAGGGGCGGCAGCGGCGAGCGTGACTGCGGAAGCGGTCATGAGGAAGTCCCGGCGATTGATTTTGGCATGAATCATGGCAAGAGAGATTGTCGCCGATTGGGCTGTCTGGACGCCATAATACCGAAAAAACTTCCGCATTTGCGCACATTTGCGACGCAAAATGACGGTTTTGCGACCAAACCCCTCCCGTAAGCCATTTGTTTTCAAGGGGCATTTTCGGAGGCGCCAGCTAAGTGCCTTTCTTTGCAATAAAAGGGTAGAGGGGGAGGGGGTACGGGGGCATTTTGGCCCCTGATTTGCCGTTCTCCCCGGTCCTTTTCGCGGGTCATGATTCCATTGTCCGCGTTTCCGCGAAATAAACTGCAAATCGCAGAAAAAAGTTCTGGGGTGCGCGGGCCCCCAGGGCAAACGCATTTGAAAATCGATCGAACCACTCAATGTGCCTTCAGGCAGGCCTGCAACCCGATCTCCCATACCCCATCCAAAAAAAAGCAACCCCCTCCCCCAACCGACCTTGACTAACCTGCTTAAATCCAACAACTTCCGCCCTCACCATACTTGCAGGCAATTACCCCCTTTTGGCGCACAATCCTTGTAGAGGTGGTTCGCATGCCAAAATCGTCCAGCAAAACGCAACCCGCACTCTCGCCCGCGCCAATTCCATCGCCCGGCCTTTGCCCCTGTTTTCTGATTCCTGATCCCTGTTTTTCCGGCCTTCAAACCCCCAAAAACGCCGAGACCCCACCCCCCCACCCTCGATTTCGTCAAAAAATCGAAGGTAGAATCCGCTTAACTAATTCATATTCAATGAGTTACAAAAACCGCCTATTTACCCATTGGTAAACACAAACCCCCATTTTCAGGCAAAAAAACACCAAAAACACCATCGAAACTGGCACTTTAGGGCAAAAAATGGCACTTTTCGCACGTCGAAAGTCGCCTAACTAATCCATCCCAACGTGCTCTGTTTTTCCACCTCGATTCGCCCCTCAAGAGCATCTCCCTCACAAGGTCAAGAGCTTCTGGTTTCAAATGCGTTTGCCATGCGCGGGGGCGAGAATCCCATTGACATGGCGACGGATTTGGAACTAGCCTACGATGGTTTACTTGCGCCTTCCCCCAAGGCAATTTTTTGTTTCCCTCCTCATGAACAGAGCCCGAAAAGCAGCCGCAGATCCCTCCACTTCGGTTGGGATGACAGTGTGGTGGTAATGAACATGCTGCTCGATTTTGGCGTTCATGGTAGCCGTAACTCGCAAAATGCTAGTCAGGATGCTCGGGATGACAGGTAGTGATGATCGTGGCTTCGGACTGACAGGGAACCACTGTGAGGGTTCCAGAAAGCTGGGTTTCATGGTTGCTTCTGCCTTGTTCTCTTTTGCTCGGTGTGAATTGAAAACGGTTTGGGTTGGGGGCGTGGCTGCGCTGGCGCTGGGCCTGTTGGCAGGGTCGCCGGCGGGAGCGCAGACGGCGCATTTCAGCGGAGTTACCGTGGACTTGACCGGCGGTTATTATGAACCCGGTGGCGTGGCTTTGGACGCGAGTGGGAACGTCTTTTTCACAGGGACAGATCCTGAGACGGAAAACGTAGGGGTGTATGAGATCGTGGCGGCGGGTGGCTACACCACCGTCAATCAGTTGGCCAGCAATTACGCATTCAGCCAGCCCGGTGCATTGGCGGTGGACGCAAGCGGCAATGTCTTCACTTCTGATTTAGCTTCCGGAACGGTGTATGAGATACTCGCGCCCCAATACACCACCGTCAAAGTGCTGCCGAGCATCAACAGCCAATCCAGCGGAATCGCAGTTGACAAGAACGGCAACGTCTTCGTCAGCTACCTCTATAAAAATTCGGTGAATGAGATTCCGGCTCCCGGCTACACCACGATCACCGTTCCCCTGGGCAATTCGGCAACCAACGATTTTAACCAGCCTGCAGGCCTTGCGGTTGACGGGAACGGGGACGTGTTTGTTGCTGACAGCGTCAACGGTCAAGTGAAGGAGATGGTCGCGGTCAACGGCAGCATTCCCGCCAACGCGACGGTGAATATTGTGGGGAGCGGATTCACCTACCCCCACGGGGTGGCTTTGGACGCCTACGGCAACCTTTACGTAACCGACGGGATAGTCAAGGAGCTACTGGCGGTCAACGGCAGCATACCATCCGGTGCCTCGGGTGTAACCCTGGGCAGCGGATTCAGCGATCCCGATGGAGTGGCAGTTGACGCGAGCGGTAATGTCTTTGTCGCGGACGACGTCAACAATGCGGTGTATGAGATAGAAACAGGGCGAGGAAACTTCGGCTCGGTGAACGTGGGGTCGACCAGTGCCTCTGCAATGCCGCTCACCTTCACGTTTGATACGGCGGGCACGCTTGGCTCGACTACCGTGCTCACGCAGGGCGCTACGGGGTTGGACTTTACCGATGCCGGGAGCGACACCTGCACGGCCGGAACCGTCTACAGCGCCGGGAGTACATGCACGGTGAACGTGAAGTTCTCGCCACAGTTTCCGGGACCGCGCTACGGCTCGGTTGAGCTGCTGAGCACGACGGGGGCGCTGCTTGCGACGGGTTATGTGCAGGGCACGGGCGTGGGCCCGACTGTGACGTTTGCCATGAACGCATCCGGCATTCTTCAGCCGGCGGCGCAATTCTCGGTGGGGAGCGGATTCAGCGCGCCCGCCGGTGTGGCCGTGGACGCGTCAAGGAATATCTTCGTCGCCGACTTCTCGACCAACAAAGTCCAGGAGATCACGGCTGCGAGCGCCTTGACTTCGGTGGTGACGCTGGCCACCGGTTTTTCGTACCCAAACAACCTGGTTGTGGACGCGAGCGGCAACATCTTTTTGGGCGACCCCGGCGACAGTGCGGTGAAGGAGATTGTGGCGGCGGGCGGCTACACCACCATTCACACGCTGGGCAGTGGATTCGGCACCCCCTCTGGCGTTGCGGTCGACGGAAAAGGGAACGTCTATGTCGCCGACTACAGCACCAAAGATGTGTATGAGATGCTGGCGGTGAATGGCACCATCCCGGCTTCGCCGACCATTCGAATCCTGGCCAGCGAACTCGGCGAGCCCGACGGCGTGGCAGTGGACGGCAGCGGAAACGTCTTCGTCGCCAACCTGGTTGGCGGAACGGTGCAGGAGATTGTCGCGGTCAATGGCGTGATTCCGAGTGTGCCCACAATCAATACGATTGGGACAGGATTCAATAATCCCTATGACGTTGTAGTTGATGGGGCCGGCAACCTCTACGTCGCCAACTTCGATGGCGGGATGGTGCAGGAGATGGTGGCGGACAGCGGCTATTCGACGGTGCTGACGCTGGGCACCGGATTCAATACGCCAGCGGCCGTAGGTCTGGACGCGCATGGGAATGTCTTAGTGGCCGACCTTAACAACCACGCAGTCGATTTTCTGGATTTCGAGGACGCGCCATCGCCGACTTTTGCGGACACGGAGGTGGGCTTTACGAGCAGCGACAGCCCGCAGACGATCACCGTAACCAACCCGGGCAATGCGCCTCTTGTCTTCGCGAAGCCCACGACGGGCACCAGTCCCAGCGTGCCTGCCGGCTTTACCTGGGATCCCTCTTCCACCTGCAAGCAGACAACGCCGAGTTCGGCCGCGCCGTTTCAGCTGGCGGGCGGGGCAAGCTGCACCATGGCGCTCGATTTCGAACCGACCACGACAGGGAGTATCAGCGGCTTTCTCCAGTGGACGGACAATGCTCTGAATTCAGCCGGCAACCAGGAGGCTATTCAGCTTGTTGGGAACGGAACAGCGGGGCCGCTGTTGAAGTTGTCGGCGACGAGTCTGTCATTTGGCTCAGTGACGGTGGGACAGGCGAGCGGGTCGCAGACCGTGACGCTGACCAATACCGGAAGCACGGCGTTGTCGATCGGCAGCATTGCGGCGACGGGCGCAAATGCTTCCTCATTCGTGTTCGGCAACAGCTGCGGTGCGAGCCTGGCGGTGGGGGCGAATTGCAGCATTCATGGGCACTTTGCGCCTACGACCGGAGGGGCGTTGACGGCGGCAGTGACGATTACGGATAACGCGGGCAACTCGCCGCAGAGGATTGCGTTGAGCGGAACCGGGCTAACGCCGGATTTGATTTTTGGCCCGCCTGCCCTGCCGGATTTCCCGGCCACTAACGTGGGCCAGACCAGCTCCCCACAGACCTTGGCCGTGGTGAACCTTGGACCCGGAACGTTGATCTTGAGCAACATTGCCATCACCGGCGCCAATGCGAATCAGTTCAAGCTTTCCAACCCTTGCGGGACCACGGTGGCGTCGGATACCAGTTGCATCCTCAATGTGTCCTTTGCTCCGACGCAGGCAGGTACAGCGGTTGCGAACCTCACCTTTACCGACAATGCAGCCGGTTCTCCGCAGACGATGGCATTGAACGGCACGGGGGTGGGGCCGGTGACGCTGTCGGCTACCAGCCTGACATTCCCGGCAACCACGGTGGGGCTGAGCAGCGCATCGCAATCTGTGACGCTGACCAATAAGGGAACGGCAGCGCTGACGTTTACCAGCATCGCGGTGACCGGCACAAATGCGACTGAATTCTTATTTGCCAACAACTGCGGAACGATGCTGGCGGTGGGGGCGAATTGCTCCATCCATGGGCATTTTGCGCCGACGGCCAGTGGGGCAGCGATTGCGGCAGTGACCATCACCGACAGCGCAAACGGTTCTCCGCAAACGATCGCGCTGAGCGGAACGGGACTGAAGGCGCCGGTAACTCTGTCGGCGAGCAGCCTGACGTTTCCTTCAACACTGGTGGCCACGGAGAGCGCATCGCAGACAGTGGTGATGACCAATACGGGGACGGCGACGGTGACGATTACGAGTATTGCCGTGACCGGGACAAATGCGAGTTCGTTTATGTTTGCGAACAGTTGCGGGACGAGTTTGGCGGCGGGAGCCGAATGCACCATTCACGGGCACTTCCAGCCGACGGCGCTTGGAGCATTGAAGGCTGCGATCACGATTACAGACAATGCGATCACGTCTCCTCAGACGATTCTGTTGAGTGGGACGGGGACGGCTCCGGCGGCTCCGGTAACGCTTTCGGCCACGAGCTTGTCGTTCGGGACGGTGAGCGTTGGTTCGCTAAGTGGATCTGAGACGGTGACGATGACCAACACCGGGACGGCGGCGTTGACGATCGGCAGTATTGCGGTGACGGGGACGAATGCATCTTCGTTTGTTTTCGCAAACAACTGTCCGACGAGTTTGGCGGTGGGAGCGAGTTGCACAATCCATGGGCACTTTGCACCTGCGGCTGCCGGGGCAGCGACGGCGGCGGTGACGATTACGGACAATGCGGTGGGCTCGCCGCAGGCGATTGTGCTGAGCGGGACGGGGCAGTGAGAGACTGCGCGGGGCTGGGTGATTTCGGGCTCGGCTCGCACAGCTTGAAAGTGCTGCCATTTAAAAAAAGCGGAATTCTCTGTCACGAATTTGCGGGGCCAGCCACTCCATATTGTGCGCCCCATTGAGGTGGGTTCTTCGCGCACGCTGGAGGTCTTCCCAACGCATTCTTTTTGAGAGGTGCTTTCGCTTTGCCGAGCTGTCATTCCCTCGACGGTCCCTATTTCTTCTCCGCCTGACGGAGCTGTTCGCGGCCGGAGCGGCACAGGCGCAAAGCCGCGAATTCTGTTGACAGGCGTGTGGATTCGCAATAGCCTACGTTTGTTTTCCCTGGGCTCCACGCCTGCCCTCTCGCATGAGGTCTCAAGGAGCGTCGATTCTGCGTTGCCGCCGGGCAACCTGGTCGGTCGTCCCCTGAATCGCGATTTTTGAACTGCGTCCGAGTATCGCCTTTCGGTGGCGTCGCGGCTCTTCTTGCTCACAAGCGCAAACGTGAACGAGCGGACCTTCGCGGTCCACAAACACGGAACCCGAGTGTCGATTCCAGAAAGTGGTGTGTGATGTTTCAGTCTGCCAAATCCTCAGTAGTGGATCAGGATTTTGTCTCCCCGCGTGCCCGCGCCGGCCGCAATGGATTGAAGGGGTTGTGGGTCGCCGGAGCTGCGACTTTGGCGCTGTTTTTGCTGGCGGGCGTTCCGCTGGGGGCGCAGACGGCGCACTACGTCCCGGCGGTTGTGACCCTGGGTAGTGGATTCATTACACCCACCGGGCTGGGAGTGGACGGTTACGGCAACGTGTTTGTCGCGGACAACGGAAACAGCCTGGTGAAGGAGATATTGGCGGTGAACGGAGTCATCCCCGCCTCGCCGACGATCAATACGCTGGGGAGTGGATTCGCTAATCCCTTTACGGTGGTACCGGATGCCAGCGGCAACGTCTTCGTCACGGATTACGGCAACCACCTGGTGAAGGAGATTGAGGCGGTGAACGGAACGATTCCTGCCACCAATCCCACCATCAGAACCCTGGGCAGCGGATGGAACTTTATCTTTGGCTCGGCGGTGGACTGGAGCGGCGACGTGTTTATCACGAACTACGGCTCGAATGAAGTGGCGGAGATTCTGGCGGTGAAGGGCGTGATTCCTGCCAATCCCACGATCCATTCTTTGGGCAGCGGATTCAATATTCCCGCGGGCCTGGCAGTGGATGTGAGCGGCAATGTCTACGTCGGCGACCAAAACAACGGTTTGGTGAAGGAGATTCTGGCGTCGGGCGGTTATACAACGGTGATTACGCTGGCCACAGGATTCGACGTCCCGGACGGCGTAGCGGTGGACGGAAGCGGCAACGTCTTCGTGGCCAATGACGGCGGCAATACGGTAAACGAAATTGTGGCGGTCAACGGCAGCGTTCCCGTCAACCCCACCGTTCTGACGCTGCCCGGCTCCTACCTGGAGCCCTTCGATGTGGCAGTGGACACGAGCGGCAACGTCTACGTCGCCGACCGCGGCAACAATGCGGTGAAGGAGATTCAGTTGGGAGGAGCGAACTTTGGCGCGGTGAACGTCGGAACTGCGAGTTCGTCTCCCATTACGCTGACCTTCATATTTGACACGGCCGGGACGCTTGGCTTGACCGCAGTGCTGACGCAGGGGGCTCCGCTGCTGGACTTTACCGATGCGGGCGGGGACAGTTGCCTGGCAAGCACGGCATACTCCGCAGGCCAAACCTGCACAATGAATGTGAACTTCAAGCCGACCGCTCCTGGGGCGCGAAACGGTGTTGTTGAGCTGCTGAGCTTGTCGGGTTCCGTGCTGGCGTCGGTCAATTTGCATGGAATCGGCGTTGGTCCGCAGACGACCTTTGCCGCCGATGCGTCCGGAGTTGCTCAACCGGCAGCTTCGTGGGGTGTGGGCAGCGGATTCAACGGCCCCGGCGGCGCAGCAGTGGATGCGAGCGGGAACGTGTTTGTTGCCGATACCGGCAACAATGCGGTGAAGGAGGTATTCGCATCGGGCGGGTGGACGACGGTGACTACGCGGGCCACTGGATTCAACTCGCCAAACGGTTTGGCGTTGGACGGAGGCGGCAATGTGTATGTGGCCGACACCTTCAATAACGAGGTGAAGGAGATTGTGGCGGCAGGTGGCTACACCACCGTCAATCCCATTGGCAGCGGGTTTTTGAACCCATACGGCGTAGCGGTGGACGCGAAAGGCGACGTTTATGTCGCCGACTACAGCAACGGTGCGGTGAAGGAGATTATGGCGGTGAACGGGAGCATTCCCGCGTCGGCTGCTGTCAGGACGCTGGCAAGCGGACTGTCCGGCCCGGACGGCGTGGCGGTGGATGCGAACGGGAATGTATTTGTGGCAAACTACGACGACAATACAGTGCGGGAGATTATGGCGGAGAGCGGCGGCATTCCCACAATCCCCACAGTCAAAATCATTGGCAGCGGATTCAGCGGACCGTCGAACTTATCAGTGGACGCTGCCGGGAACATCTTTGTTGCCGACAGCAACAATGGTGCGGTGAAAGAGATTTTGGCGTCCGGCGGGTACACTTCGATAATCACGCTGGGGGCCGGATTCAGCAGTCCAGAATCTCTGGCCGTGCTAAAGAACGGGAGTGTCGTTGTCGCTGACGCCGGCACCAGTTCGGTGAGCTACCTGGATTTCACCGACACGCCAACGCTTACCTTTGCGAGCACCGTAGTGGGCTCAACGAGCAGCGACAGCCCGCAAACGGTGACAGTGAGCAACGACGGCAACTCGCCTTTGATCATCTCGCTGCCGGCGACGGGGACGAGTCCGAGCGTGTCTGCCAATTTCCTATGGGACAACTCTTCCACCTGTGAGCAGACGACGGCGAATTCATCGGCGGCGTTTCAACTTGCGGCAGGGACGAGCTGCACCATGGCGTTCGATTTCAAGCCGACAGCGGCGGGCAGCATCAGTGGCTTCGGCCAGTGGACAGATAACAACCTGAATGTGGCCGGCGCCTCACAGGCTATCCAGCTGATCGGGAACGGCCTGGCGGGACCGATGGTTTCGTTATCCGCCACGAGTCTTTCGTTCGGCTCGGTGACCGTTGGCGCCTCCGGCAATTCACAGTCGGTGACTCTGACCAACACCGGAGGATCGGCTTTGTCGATCACCAGCATCGCGGTGACGGGCGCCAATGCCTCATCGTTCGTCTTTGCAAACAGTTGCGGGACGAGTCTGGCGGCCGGAGCAAACTGCAGCATCCACGGGCATTTTGCACCCACGGCGGTCGGCGCCTTGACCGCAGCCATCACCATAACCGACAACGCCAGCGACTCCCCGCAAAGCATTTCGCTAAGCGGAACCGGGCTCACGCCGCCGGTGACTTTGTCGGCTGCCAGCCTCGCCTTTGGTTCGGTGACTGTGGGGCAGTCAAGCGGCTCGCAGACGGTGACCATGACCAACACGGGAACCGCGGCGCTGACCATCACCAGCATCGCTGTCACTGGGACCGGCGCGTCCCAGTTCGTGTTCGCCAACACTTGCGGGACCAGCCTGGCGGTGGGAGCAAACTGCACCATCCATGGGCACTTCGGACCGACAGCCAGCGGCGCAAAGACCGCAGCGATCACTATCACCGACAGCGCCGCAGGCTCACCGCAGACGATCGCGTTGACCGGAACCGGCGTTGCCCCAACTGCTCCGGTTACGTTTTCGGCAACCAGTTTGTCGTTCGGCTCGATTTCCTTGAATTTTACAAGTGCGTCGCAGACGGTAGTGATGACCAACACCGGAACCGCCGCGTTGACCATCACCAGCATTGCTGTAACTGGGACAAACGCGTCTCAGTTCGCGTTCGCCAACAGTTGCGGCACAAGCCTGGCAGTGGGAGCCAACTGCAGCATCCACGGCCATTTCGCGCCGACAGCTCTCGGCCCCGCGACCGCGGCCATTACCGTTACCGACAGCGCGGTGGGCTCACCGCAAACCATCACGCTGAGCGGGACCGGGCTTAATAACTGATCTCGGCGCTGCGATGCCTGTCTTTACCGATGGGCGTCGCGTAATGAGATGCATGAAGCACTGATCAAGCCGCGCGTCCTTCTACACTGTGACAGAGTGCAGAAGGGCGGGCGGCTTGTCGCATTGGATCAGCTTTGTACGGATACCGGCGTTGGCGGCGAGGGCATATGTGTGGCCATTGCCGCGGCTGGGCGTGCTCAAGGAGGATCGGCTGCGGATGCGGGTTTGGCCGAACGATATCGACTTTAACCTCCACCTGAACAATGCGCGCTACCTGAACCTGATGGACTATGGGCGGACGCACCTGCTGGCGCGGACGGGGCTATTGCGGCCGGTGTTGCGGGCGCGGTACGCGGCAATGGTGGGGGCGGTGTGGATGACCTATCGGCGGTCGCTGCCGGTGTTTTCGAGGTTTGAGCTGACGAGCCGGCTGGTGTGCTGGGATGCGCGCTGGTTCTATATCGAGCAGACGTTTGTGGGGCGGGACGGGCTGGCGGCGGTGGGGTGGGTGAAGGGCGTGCTGCGCGGGAAGCAGGGGATTGTGGCTCCGCAAAAGCTGATTGAGGAGGTTGCGCCGGGGGTGGTGAGTCCGGCGATGCCGGAGGGGATTGCGGAGTGGAACGAGCTGACGCGGGAGAAGCTGGCGGGGTAGGCGCCTGCGGCGCGGCAGACGCTCGCGCGAGGCTCGCACCGGGATTGTGGAGGTCGAAGATTTTCACTTTCCCACCCATTCGCGACGAGGCTGCGAATGGATGGGACACGGAAAGTGTTGTACTTGCCCGCCGATGTTAGTTGGCGAGGGTGAAAATTACGTTGACGGTGGTCTCGACTTCGACGGGCTGGCCATTGAGGAGGTAGGGGCGGTAGCGCCATTGGCTGACGGCGTCGAGGGCGGACTGCTGGAGGACGGTGGGTCCGCTGAGCACGCGGAGATTGGCGATGGCCCCGTCTTTGGCAATGGTGGCGGCGAGGACAACGGTGCCCTGGGTGCGCATGGCTTTGGCGAGGGGCGGGTAAGTGGGGATGACTTTGCGGATGAGGTTTCCCAGGGCGAGCGTGGAGGAGACGCGGATGGGCGCTTTGGGTTCCGGGTGGACGACGACGGGCGGAGGCTGAGTGTGGAAGGCGGGGCCGGTTGCGAACGGATCGCCGCTGCTGGGGAGCGCGCCGATGGGGCCGGTGGGCGCCGGGCCGTCGTCGGGCGTGCGAACGATGTCGATGGGGATGTGGGTGGGTGCGGTGAAGGGGTTGGGCGCGTCGATGGCGGGTGTGGTGGAAAGGTGCTGCGCCGGGTGAGATGCGGTGGGTGGAGTGGACGCGGCCGGCGGCGGAATTGCGATCAGGTAGAGCAGGGCCTGGCGGGGCAGAGCTTCGGGGTAGACCAGCGGGACCAGCACGATGGCCACGAGGATGGTGGAGTTGAAGGCGAGGGCCGCGAACATCCAGCCGCGGCTTCGGGTGCGGATTCTTCCGTTGGATTCGAAGGTGGAGTCTTCAAACATGGGCTGCCTCCCTGGCGATTGGCCGCTCCGATAGGGGAGGGCAGGCCGCAGGTGGGCAGGCCGCTCGTCGCGCGGATGGGCGCGGCGAGCGGGGCTCAAACCGGTGCGTTACTCCTCATCGGAACCACTGTGGTTGTGTAGACACCGGGGCGTTGAGAAGTGTTCCCGGATAAAAAAGCAAAGGGCGCGGGGGGTGCGGTACACTCCATAGGTCTGTGAATCCAAGTCATTCACGGTGGAGTAACCATGAAGCTGTTTCCTTTGTTGTTTTTTGTAGTAGCCGCAATCGGGAATTCAAATCTCCAGGCGCAGGATGTAGGCGCCGGACCTAACCCTGTGCCGAATCCGGACGCGACACAGGCTTATATTCACCAGGCGTGGGACACGCTGACGCGGTCGATGACGGACTGCCACTCGCTGGTGGACATCAAGGTGACGGTGAACCCGGTGATTTATCTGCCGGCGGACATGAAGGAGCCAGCGGAGATCAAAGCAGTTGCAGAGAAGTGCCATGTCAAGGTGATGGCGCTGCCGCGGCGCATTGAAAAGCTGGCGGATGTGCGGCCGGAGGAACTGTCTGCGCCGGGGCTGCTTTACCTGCCCGATCCTTATGTGGTTCCGGGCGGGAGATTCAATGAGATGTATGGGTGGGATAGTTACTTCATTGTAATTGGCCTTGAGGCGGATGGACGCGCCGAGTTAGCCAAGGGGATGGTGGATAACTTCCTGTTTGAGATAGAGCACTATGGCGCGGTGCTGAACGCGAACCGGACTTACTATCTGACCAGGTCTCAGCCGCCGTTTCTAACATCGATGATACGGGCTGTGTATGAAAATCCGGCGAGCTTCGCTGCTACCGAAGAAGGTCGCAAGCAGGCGCACGCGTGGCTGGAGCGGGCGTATGGGCTGGCCGAGAAGGACTACTCGACGTGGGTAAGGCCGGAGCATCTAGCGGGCACAACTGGGCTCGCCCGCTATTACGACTATGGGCATGGGCCGGTGCCGGAGGAGTCGGACGACAGCACTTATTACCCCGATGTAATTCGCTGGCTGGTGGCGCATCCTGGCGCGCAACAGGGCCAGGGCGAGGGGATGCTGGTGAAAGGCGCGGAGCATCCGGACCCGGCGGAGGCGGCTCGGTTGAAGCAGACGAGCTGCGACGTGGCGGGCAGCGTGGTGTGCGAACGGGCGTGGGCGGGCGGCTATCGGCTGAGCCGCAATTTTTATGAAGGCGACCGGGCGATGCGGGAGTCGGGATTTGACCCTGGATTTCGCTTTGGGCCGTTTGACGGAGCGACCACGCATTACGCGCCGGTGTGCTTGAACAGCCTGCTTTTCCGCTATGAAGCGGACCTGTCGCACTTTGCACATCTGCTGGAAAAGCCGGAGGACGCGGCGCGGTGGGAGAAGAATGCGAAGGCGCGCAATGCGGCCATTCATCGCTATCTTTGGCGGGAAAAAGAAGGGGTGTTTGCGGATTACGACTTTGAACATCGCAAGTCTTCGGACTACGCGTATATCTCGTCGCTATATCCGCTGTGGGCGGGGGTGGCAACGCGCGAAGAGTCGCAGCAAGTGGAGGAAAAGCTGAACCTGTTTGAGCGGCCAGGCGGGTTGTCGATGAGTAATTTCGACTCGGGGTTGCAGTGGGACGAGCCGTTCGGATGGGCTCCGACAAATTGGGTTGCGATTGACGGGCTGGATCGAATGGGGTTCCGCGCGGATGCACAGAGGCTGGCGGCGAAGTTCGACCACACCATCGACGAGGGGTTTGCCAAGGACGGGACCATTCGCGAGAAGTTCAACGTGCTCTCGGGTAACTCGGACGTGCAGGTGAAGACGGGGTATAAGAGCAATGAAATCGGGTTTGGGTGGAGCAATGGGGTGTATCTAAAGCTGAAGGAGATTCTTAAGGACAGGGAATAGGGACCAGGGACTTAGGAAATAAACACGAGGGCGCTTCCAAGTTACCTGGAAGCGCCCTCGTGTATTTGCTGGATGTTACTCGGGCAGGTAGAGTTTGCCGGCAATGTTGAAAGTTGTGCTCACAACCTGCGCGCCGGTATTGGGCTGACCGCCGCCAATGAAGACCGTGTATTGGCCTTCGGCGACGATGGGTTCGCCGGCATCGGTGACCATGCCCAGGTCGCGCGGATGCAGGTGGAAGTGGATAGTTTGCGATGCGCCGGGGTCAAGGTGGACGCGCTGGAAGCCGCGCAGAGCGCGCAGCGGGGCGCCCGGAACCTTGGGGAATTCGAGATAGAGCTGGGCCACTTCGTCGCCGGCCAGCTTGCCGGAATTGGTGACGGTTACGTCGAAGGTTGCATTGCTTCCGGCGGTAACTGCTTCGGTTGGTCCCGAAAGTGCTGAGTAAGTGAAGGTGGTGTAACTCAGGCCGTATCCGAAGGGGTAAAGAGGCTCACCTTCAAAGTAGCGATAGGTGCGGCCTTTCATGGCGTAGTCTTCGAAGGGCGGAAGCTGGTTGACATCCTTGTAGAAGGTGATGGGCAGGCGTCCGGCGGGGTTGTTTTTGCCGCTCAGGGTCTCGGCAACGGCGGCCCCGCCTTCTTCGCCGGGATAGAAGGCGTCAAGGATGGCGTTGGCGTGGTCTTTGGCCCAATTGACGCCGAGAGCGCTGCCGTTTGTGAGGACGACGACGAGGGGCGTGCCGGTGGCGCCCAGAGCTTCAATCAGTTCTTCCTCGGGCTTGGGCAGGTCAATGGAGGTGCGGTCGCCGCCCTTGAATCCGGGTTCGGTGACCTGCATTTCTTCGCCTTCGAGCTCGCTGGTGATGCCGACGACGGCCACGACGACATCGGCGGATTTGGCAGCGGCTGTGGCAGCAGGCTGGGGCTTGAGGCTGACGGGCGCCCAGACGAGTTTGGCGACGGGGGTGGAGTTCTGAGCCGGAGAGAAGTCGACTTCGAGTTTTGCGCTCTTGCCGCCCTCAAGGTGAACTCGGCCAACCTTGGCATCGGTGCCGTTGTTGTCCCAGGCTGAGGTGACGTTCTGTCCGTCGAGGCGAATGCGGAAGAAGCCATTGGCGACGAGGCCGAGGTTGTAATCGCCGCTGGTGGGAGCGGTGAGGTCGGCCTTCCAGAGGACTGAGAGCGGGTTGACGCCGGCGGCGGCAGCGGGCAGGGGCGCGGCGCTCAAGTCAAGGACAGGGTCAATCCGCGAGCCGATGGAAGCGGAACGGCCGGGGTGATTGATGTCCGAGAGGTCGAGTTTTGCGATGTCGATTTTGATGCCGGGCTTGCCGTCGACGCTGAGCGCGGAGGCCGGCACGGGCTCGGCAGCATGGCTGAGAAACTGTGTGCCTTCGACGTAGTTGACGGTGGCGTTTGGGAATTCCTTGCGGATTCCCTCAAGGATGGAGACGGTGTGAGTGGGCTGGCCATTGTAATTGCCGAGCAGGACCTTGGTCTGATCGGCCAGGGGGCCGACGACCGCGATCTTGAGGGCAGACGTCTTGAGCGGCAGCACGCCGTCGTTTTTGAGTAGGACCATGGATTCATTGGCAATTTGGCGGGCGAGGGCGCGGTGGGCCGGCGAATCGAGTTCGCTGGGGTCGATCTTGGTGTAGGGCACCATGTCCGGCGGGTCAAACATGCCGAGCCGGATGCGTGCGGTGAACAGGCGTACGAGTGCGGTGTCGATCTCGGATTCCTTGATGTAGCCCTGGTGGACCGCGTCGAGATAGGGTTTGTAATCTCCGTCGCCTTTGACGAGGTTGCCGCCGTCGACGCATTCGTTATCCATGCCGCGGCGCAGGCTGACGGCAGAGGACTCGGCCTGGGTGGCGTTGAAGTGGTGGCCATTGTGGATGTCGATGACGGCGCCGCAGTCGGAGACAACGTAGCCTTTGAAGCCCCACCAGCCGCGGAGCGTGTCCTGAAGGAGGAACTGGTTGGCGCAGGCGGGCTGGCCGTTGATGGAGTTGTATGCGCACATGATGGAGCCGGCGTGACCCTCAGTGACGGCGGCGCGGAATGCGGGCAGGTAGGTGTCCTCTTCGTCGTGCTTGCTGACCGTGACGTCGGCGGTGTGGCGGGTAGGCTCAGGGCCGGAGTGGACGTCGAAGTGCTTGGGGGTTGAGATGACGCGGTAGTAGCGAGGGTCGTCGCCCTGCATTCCTGTGACGAAGGCTACGCCCATGCGACCGGTGAGAAAGGGATCTTCGCCGTAGGTTTCCTGGCCGCGACCCCAGCGCGGGTCACGGAAGATGTTGATGTTCGGAGCCCAGAAGTCGAGGCCCTGGAAGAACATGTTGGCGCGTTTTTCGCGCTGGGCCTGCTCATACTTGATGCGGCCCTCGGTGGAGATGGCTTGAGCCATCTTGTGGATTGCGGGCACGTCAAAGGTGGCGCCCAGGCCGACGGGCTCAGGAAATTCGGTTACGCCATTGTTGATGACGCCGTGGAGAGCTTCGCTCCACCAGTCGTAGTAGGGCACGTCAAGCCGCGGGATGGCGCGGGCCTGGTTGACCAGCTGGGAGGCCTTTTCATCGAGGGTCATTTGCTGGACGAGGAGGGCAGCGCGCTGTTCCGGTGGGAGAGTGGTGTCCAGCCAGGCTTGCTTGGGCGGTTGCTGGCCGGGTGCCTGGGCCTGGGCTGGAATTAGGGCAACGGTCGCGGCGCAGGCGACAACAAGGGCGGCTAAATGAGCTGAGAATTTGTGCATTGGATCCCCCGGAAAATGGTTGAAATGAACGCCCATGGCCATCAGGCGGCGGGAGTTTTCATAACCACTCCACGGGAGCCAACGCTAAAGGGCTCGAAGGCGGATGTCAAGGGGGGAATGGGAAAAAATGCCCAAGTAAATCGCTTTCCCAGCGTTACCGGAATTTCCGGTCGTTACCGGTAATCGGGAGGGTAGGGCGGGCGCGGATAAACGATGTAGGGCGACGGGGCGGTGAGGGCCCAGACGAGGGCGATGATCCAGCCAATGAAGGTCCAGCCGAGGAAGATGTTGAGCAGGGTGATGGGGGTGCGCTCGTAGAGATGGCGGCTGCCGGCAATGAGCGAGGGCAACAGGTAAAGGCCGATGAGAAAGAGCAGGTGGATCACAAGAGACCTCCGCCGACGGTGACTGGTTCGGCAAGGTGCAGGCCAAGACTTGCTGGCGCTGCGCCGTTCTATCTTGAATACGGTGTAACCTTCCAGGAAGTTCCAGCGTAAGGGTGGATGCCGCTGTGACGGTTGCGAAACCGTCACAGCCGGGCGATTTGGAGCATGAGGCCGGGGATAGCATGGCGGCATGAGAACTCCACTTTTTGTTGCATGCATGTTGGCAGGATTGATGACGGCGGGCGCGGCGGGACAGACGGCGACCCTGCCGGTTAGTAAGGCTTCAGGGAAGGTGAGCTGGGAAGATCTCAAGAACCTCCCTCCGTTTACGCGGATATGGGTAAAGGGCCGCCACTCCGGCTACTGCTACTTTGTGAGGGCGACGGACGCGGAGTTGATTTGCGAGCCCGATGTGGACGGCAAGGTTGTGACGGACAAGAGCCAGGAATTGGTTTATCCGCAGGCGGAGGTGCCCGGGATTTACTTTGCGCCGAAAAATTTCCATGACGACTCGCGTGGGTTTCTGGGGGCGATTCTGGGAGTGGGCGGCGGGGGCGGATGGGACGCTGGCGGACCGAATGGGTTTGGCGGGGTAAAAATTGGCGGGGCGTTCACGCTGGACCTGCAATACGACCGCATGCATGGGCAGAATGGGTTTTCGACGGAGGGTTCGGCGGTGTTACCACTATTCCGCGTGCCGGGATGGGAGCCGTTTTCGACACGGAAGTTTGTGAAGTTCTTTGTGGAGCCGGGAGTGGGGTATCGCGCCGGCGGCGGGCCGTTTGGTGGCTACTCGAGCGCCAAAGTGATGGCGGTGCTGCTGGATGACACATGGTCGCAGAAATATCCTTCGCCGTATGTCGAATACGAGCGGCGGTTTCCGTTTAACGCGCCGGGGCAGGGCGATAATCGGGTGTCGATCGGGATCATGGCAGCGTTCTGCACTTCTTGCGGAATGGAGTAGCGGGCGTTCAGGCGGAGGGGGAGAAGAAGTCCTGGAGCCCGGCGCGGAGGGCGTGGGCGGCCATGGTGGCCTGAATTTCAAGCGCCAGGGCGAGGGCGTTGCGGCCCTGGCGGGCGGTGACGTGCGGCGGGCGGCGGGTGCGGACGGACCCAAGAAACGACTCAATCTCAAGCCGCAGCGGCTCGCCTGGGGTCACCTCTGGCTTGGCGAAGCTGAGGCCTGGCGCGGGACCGGCGGGGTTGGTGAACTGGGCGACTACTGCGGGATCGATTCCGGCCATGGCGGCGTATTTGGCAATGGTGGCGGTGTCGATCTTGCCGGCGGCCACATCTTCGGCGATGTTGCGTGGGACCATGGCGGCGATGTGGGGTGGGAGCGCTCTCAGCAGATCGTCGGCGTTGGCGGGGCTGGCTTTTGGGTCGATGCGGATGACGAGCAGGTCTTTGCGTGCGTAGTCGATGGAGACGTACTGGCGGGGTTCGAAGAACCTCAGTTTGCGGACCCGCTCAGTGGAAACCCGCGATGCTGTGAAGTTGGCTACGCAGCCGGACTCGAACTCGACGCGAACGTTGGCGATGTCGACTTTGGGGGACAAGATGGGCAGGCCGACGGCGCGGACTTCGCGGACGGGGGAGTTGGCGAAGGTGAGCACGATATCGAGGTCGTGGATCATGAGGTCGAGGACCACGTCGACATCGAGTGAGCGCGGCGTGAAGATGGAGAGCCTGTGGGCTTCAAAGAACATGGGACGGCGAAGCTTGGGTTCGATGGCGAGGACCGCTGGGTTGAAGCGCTCGAGGTGGCCGGGTTGGAGGATTCGGCTGTTCTTTTCGGCGAGTGCGATCAGGTCGTCGGCTTCGGCCAGCGAGGCGGCCAGGGGCTTTTCTACGAGCACGTCGAGGCGGGCTTCAAGCAGCGGCGCGGCTACATTGTGGTGGTGGACGGTGGGGACGGCGACCGAGGCTGCGTTGAGCTTGAGGTCGGCGGCGAGCAGGGCGGCGACGTCGGGAAAGACGGGGATGTCGTATTGGGCGGCGGTATCGGCGGCGCGGGCGGAGTCGGGCTCGACGGCAGCTACCAAAGCTACGGGTTGACCGGCGTTCTCCAACTCACGGTAGACGCGGAGGTGGTTGCGGCCAAAGGCGCCCGCGCCGCACACGGCAACGCGCAAGATGGAGTCGCCTGCTATTTTGAGGCTCCCGCTGCCGGTTTCGCTGTTTCGGAGGCCTCGCCTTCGACGGCTTTGAGGCAGCGGCTGTAAAGCTCAAGAAGCTGGGTGACGTGCTCCTCGGGCTTGGTGGCCGAGGGGGCGTTGAAGCCGGTGGAGGGCGCAGCGGGGCGGCCGACGGCGGTGGTGGAAGCTACGAATTTGAGCAGGTCGAGGGCGATGTCTTCATTGCGGCGGGCGCCAAGGCCCGCACCGGTGAGTGCGTCCATAGAGGAAAAGTCTCCAAAAGGGATGCTAGCAGATGGGGTGCAGGGTGTGGGGTATTGGGTCTCGGGTCGGGATGGGCCATTGATCAATGGGTACTGGTTGGGGATCGATTTTCTGGGAGGATTTGCGCCGATTTGCGACAGAAAAGGGTGGTTTTGCGACGGATGCCCATCCGTAAACTCTTTGTTTTCAGGAGGGTTTTTTGGGGTGCGTGGGTAAGTGCTTTGCCATCAACGAAACCGGTCAGAGGGGGTAGGGGGGGTGAGGTTTTTGAGCGATGGGCTTCGGGTCGGGGGGGTGTTGTGGCATTGGAGCGCTTGTGAGGTTGAAGGCATGATTCAATTGTGCGCTTTCGAGGGGAAATAGACTGCAAATTGGGGAGGTGAAATTTTGTGTCGTGATATGAACTTTAGAGATGGGCACTGGCAACTGCACTTCCCAGAGGAATTGGTATGAGAGTTGGGTTTGTTGGGGTTGGTGAGATGGGGTCGCCGATGGCGCTGCGGCTGCTGGCGGCGGGGCACGAGCTGCGCGTGTGGAACCGGACGGAAGAGCGGGCCAAGCCGGCGATTCACGAGGGCGCCATTGCCGCGGGGACCCCGGCAGAGGCCGAACTGGGCGCGGACGCTGTGATTACGATGCTGCTGGACGATGCCGCTTATGAAGAGGTGCTTTTTGGGGTGCATCGGCTGATGGATGTGCTTTCGGCTGCGGTGCTTCATGTGTTGTGCGGGACGATCAGTGTGGGGATGGCGGAGCGGCTGACGGTGGAGCATGCGCGGCGGGGGATCGAGTTTGTGGGAGCGCCGGTGTTTGGTTCGGTGAGCGACGCGGAGGAGGGGCGATTGTGGGTGGTGGCGGCTGGGGCGGATGAGGCGGTGGAGCGGGCGCGGCCGTTGCTGGAGGCATTTTCGAGAGGGATCACCGTGGTTGGCAGTGAGCCGCGGGAGGCGTTCGCTGTGAAGCTGGCGGGGACGTTTTCGCCGCCGGAATGATTGCGGCTTTCGGCGAAGGGATTGCCCTTGTAAGGGTGTTCTCAGGTCCTCGATGTATCGTTGGCCACTGGGAGTGTCGGAATGGTGACTGACGGGTAGCCGGTCACTCGCTCGGAATGCCAATCCTGCCGACCGGCTAAAATGGATGATCAACCTCAGCAACAGAGTCCTCCATTACGGTGAAGATGCTGAATCAAATCCGCCGCGCCAGTTTCTGGGGCAAATACTGGAGCCTTCTGACCGCGCTTGCCGTGCCGGTGGTGGTGTTTCTTTTCTTGGACTTTCAGAGCGCCAGAATGATCGCTTCGATTATTTCCATTGTTCTGTTGGCTCATGCGTGGCATATGCAAACGCGTGGTTCCCAAAGCATCTGGCGGTCACTCCTATGGACCTCACTTCTGCTTTTGCCAATGCTTGGTGCAATCTGGCTGGGTCTGAATGTCATTCGCGGCAACACATATGAGTATGCGACAGACTATCAACGTAACCTTGGCGATTACCGCCAAAGTCTCTATTGGTATGTGGTGGAAGCGCAGGACTGGATTGCATGGGCAGCACGAGTCGATATTGCCGTCATTCTCTTGCTTGCCGTTGCTTCCGTCTTCCATCGTAAAGAAATCAAGGCGTCATAGGAGCTGTCGCGAGTTCCGATGATGCAATAGCCCGAGAGTGCGTCTGCATTGCATATACTTAGCAATCTGGTTGGGTTGGTCGGCTACTCGTCAGTTACACCACTTTGAAACTCTCAAAGGCAACCGCGGATCCTTCACTTCGTTCAGGATGACACAGCCGTGGGTAGAGGAGGATGGTGCCGGACGAGCTTCGTGGTTGAATCTTCGGCAACTCGGAAGTTACACCACCTCGGGCATGCAAAAGCAGCCGCAGATCCCTCGACTGCGCTCGGGATGACAAGGCGGTGGAGAGAAGCTATGAGCCGATTGTCGGGGTGTCGGGAGTGTGGTCGGCGATTCGGATATCACCCTGCTTCGAGCCCGCGGCCTCCAGCTTGAGCCGAGCACAGCTGTTCATTTTCGGACGGTGGGTTGCGGATTTGGACAGGTTTGCCTAACCGGTTGACACGATGAAACATCCAAGCAGGTTGAGGGGAATGGACTTAGTATTTAAGTGACTTTGGCTCTCTAGCTGCTCCCTATGAACAAAGGATGTGAGGCGCGGGTCTGGAGACCCGCACGACAGCCGGTCTGGAGACCGGCGCTACTCTCTGAGGTGTTGTGTAACTTGCGACGCAAGTCATGCTGCTCTCGATGAACACAATCCATTCATCGCTGGAGGTTTCCATGCAGACTCTCTATCAAGACCTGCGGTATTCGCTGCGGCAGATGGGCAAGACGCCGGGGCTCGCTTTGCTCGCCATTTTGACGCTGGCGCTTGGCGTTGGAGCCAACACCGCCATCTTCACGGTGATTGAGAGCGTGCTGCTCAGGCCACTGCCTTACGCGCATTCGGACAGGTTGATCTATGTGGCTCCAGGGGACGACACCAAGCCGGGGTTTGGGTCGATGTCGTGGCTGAACTACAGCGATATCAAGAGCCAGTCGAAGCTGCTGGAGGATGCGGCGGGCTACTCCGAGGACGCCAGCGTGATTGTGAGCCAGGCTGGGTCATTGAGCGTGCTGGCGCCGCGGGTAACGACGAACCTGTTTGGGATTCTGGGGGTGCAGCCGCTGATGGGGAGGACGTTTACCGCAGCCGAGGGAGAGGCGGGTGGAGCGCAGCCGGTGCTGCTTTCAGAGGCGCTGTGGCGGGAGAGCTTCCACGCCGACCCCGGCATCCTGGGCAAGGCGGTGCAGATTGGCGGTGTGGCACGGACAGTGGTTGGGGTGATGCCGGATTCGTTCCGCTTTCCTGAGTCGGAAGGGCCGGATGTGCGCAAGGGAATCTGGCTCCCTTTGCAGCCCTCGGCGGAGATGCTGAAGGATCGCGGGTATAACTTCTTCAACATTGTGGGCGCGGTTCGCGCGGGCGGAAGCGTGACGCAATTGCAACGCGAATTGGACGTGATTGCGGCGCACATTCCGCGGGAGAAGGACCAGAGCAAGCTCAAGTTTCAAACGGGGCTCTACCAGGAGGCGCTCACGGGGCCGGTGAAGCCGGTGCTTTATGGGTTGTTTGGAGCGCTGGCGCTGGTGCTGCTGATTGCGTGCGCCAATGTTTCCAACTTGCTGATAGCGCGGTGCCTGGGCCGGCAGCAGGAGTTTGCCGTGCGTGCGGCGCTGGGGGCCAGCCGAGCGCGGCTGATTCGGCAGATGCTGTCCGAAGGGCTGACGCTGAGCCTGCTGGGATGCGGGGTGGGCGCCGGCCTCGCGCAGTTGGGGATGGTGGCGGTGCACAGGCTGCCGGAGGGGACGATTCCGCGCGGCGACACGATTGCGATTCACTGGACGGTGGTGCTGGTGCTGGCCGGCATCGCGATGGTGACGACGGTGCTGTCTTCGCTGCTGCCGGCGCTGCTGGTGGCCCGAGCCAATCCGCAGGCCGTGCTGCAGGCGGCCTCGCGCGGCATTGGGTCGCGGTCAGTGAGCGGGAAGCTGAGCGGGGGGCTGGTGGCTGGTGAGGTGGCGCTTTCCACGCTGCTGCTGGTGGGAACGGGGCTGCTGTTTCACACGCTGTGGAACCTGGAGCAGGCGCGGCTGGGCATTGAGACGGCGCATGTGACGACGTTCATCGCCATGCCGGCGGATGCGGCTGGGTTCTCTTCGATGGCGGTTTCAGAGGACACGGGGAATGCTCCGGTGTCGGTGGCGACGCTGACTTACGCACCGCTGCTGGAGCGCATCAAGCAGTTGCCGGGCGTGGAAAGCGCGGCGCTGGCCACGTCGCCGCCGCTGTCGGGGATGGGGATCAGTTCAAGCTTTGAAATTGTGGGCCAGCCGACGGACAAGGCCAACCATCCGCAGGCGGACGTGACGGCGGTGGGTGGAGACTATGCGCGCGCACTGGGGACGCCGATTGTGCGTGGGCGGATGGTGGGCGACGGCGATACGCTGGCGACGCCGTTTTCCATCGTGATCAACGAGACGCTGGCGAAGAAATATTTTCAGGGGGTGGATCCGATAGGAAAGCAGATCAACCTGGGGGGCAAAGACACGGGGATGATCAAGCCGTACACGATTGTGGGGATTCTGGGCGACCAGGTGGGAAAGAGCGTGGGCGGTGCCGTCGATGCGTACGTTTTGTTGCCGGAGCAGCAGATTCCGACGACTTCACTGTTTTACCAGGCGCTTTTGAAGACGGTGGTCAGCTTTGTTGTGAAGACGCATGGAGACATGCCGGTGGCCGGGGAGATGCGGGCGATTTTCGCAAAAGACGCTCCGGGATTTGCGCTGGACCAGTTCCAGACCATGCAGGAGGCGGTGGACGAGAATACGTTCAGCCAGCGGCTGGGGCTTTACCTGGTGGGGTCGTTTGCGGGGCTGGCGGCGGCAATGGTGTTTGCCGGGTTGTATGGCGTGCTGTCGCAGCTGGTGAGCTATCGTCGGCGGGAGATTGGGGTGCGCATGGCGCTGGGGGCAACGCGTGGGAGCGTGGCGAAATTGGTGGTGCGGCAGGGCGGAGTGCTGGTGGCCATTGGGTTGGTTTGCGGGCTGGGGTTGGCGGTGGCGGCGGGCCGGCTGGTAAAGAGCTTCCTCTACCAGGTGCAGCCGGTGGATTGGGGCACCTACGCGGCGGTGGTGGGGGCGCTGGTGTTGATCGGGCTGACGGCATCGCTGCTGCCGGCGCGAAAGGCGGCGTCGATTCAGCCGATGGAGGCGCTGCGGGAGGACTAGCTGAATAGCAGATTCGATGGCGCTTTTGCCGGTTCGTTTCTATGAAGAGCGTCCCTCAGGGGCTAAAGCCCAGCCTTATTTTGAGCTTTTTGCGGCACGACTGAAGTCGTGCCCTTTCAAAACCTAGCCTTGAACTGAGTTTTCCCGCAGCCTGTAAAGCCCACATTCATCCTGATCTCCTTGCGGCACGGCTAAAGCCATGCCCTTTCAAAACATCGGCCTAACCAGAGGTTCCGAGCGGTAGTCTGGAAGGGATGCGGACGGCTTACATTGGGATGGGCGGGAACCTGGCTAGTTGGGCTGGCGGCCCGGAGGCTACGCTGGCGGCGGCGGCCTTGCGGCTGAAGGCGCTGGGGCGGGTGACGCGGCGGTCTTCGCTCTATTCGACCGAGCCGGTGGGGTATGCGGCGCAGCCACGGTTTGTGAATGCGGTGGTGGAGCTTGAGACCGAACTGACGCCACGGGCGCTGCTTGAGGGGCTGCTGGCGATCGAGCTTGCATTTGGGCGCGACCGGACGGCGGGAATTGCGAATGGGCCGCGAACTCTGGACCTGGACATACTTTTTCTGGACGACTTGAGGATCAGGGAGCCGGATTTGGAGGTTCCTCATCCGCGGTTGGCGGAGCGGGCGTTTGTGCTTGTCCCTCTGAGTGAGATTGCACCCCAAATGATGGATGCGCGAACTGGAAAGAGCGTGTCACAATTGCTGAACGTTCTACACATTCAAGCAGGAGAAGCGGCCGATGGGGTGGTTCCGATCCAAAGCGATGTTTGGCCCGCTGACGCTGGCGCTGGTGTGCCTGGCGGGGCTTAGCGCGCGGGTTGATGGGCAGGCTTCGGCGGCGACGGCTGCACAGAATGTGTCTGTAACGGTTGAAGTGACTGTGACAGATAGCCAGGGCAATCCAGTCCCTGGAGCCATAGCCAAAGACGCGGACGGCAAGCTGCGGGGCCGCGCCGACGCTGACGGAAGAATGAATGTCGAGTGCCTGGACGCTTGCCAGGTGGATGTTTCCGCAGCCGGGTTCGCAGACAAGAGGGTCAGGCTGAGATCGGGGCTGGTGATTCAACTGACGCCCGCCGCCGCAAGCGAGCAGGTGACAGTGACGGCGTATCGCACTCCGCTGGGGTTGCTGGAGAGCCCGGTCACGACGCGGGTGCTGGCAGAGAACGCGCTGCGGACAACGGCGGCGGTGACGCTGGACGACAAGCTGCGGCAGGTTCCGGGGGTGGAGCTTTTTCGGCGGTCGAGCGCGCTGGTGGCCAATCCGTCTTCGCAGGGGATGAGTTTGCGGGCGCTGGGTTCGACCTCGGCCAGCCGTACCCTGATTACCGAGGACGATGTTCCGCTCAACGACGCTTTTGCCGGGACAATCCACTGGCTTGAGACTCCGGAGCTGGCCACCAAAAGCATTGAAGTGGTGCGCGGCGGGGCCAGTGACCTTTATGGATCGAGCGCCATTGGCGGGGTGATGAACCTGGTGCCGCTGCGACCGGAGGGCGATGTAGCCGAACTGCGGAGTACCGGGGGGAGCCTGGGGACGTATGACGACAGCGGGCTGCTGACGGGCAAGCGCGGCGGATGGGGTGTGCTGGCGGCGGGTGGGGCAATTGGCACCGACGGGTATATCCAGGAGGCGCCGGCACAGCGCGGCCCGGTGGATATTGCCAGCAACGCGCATAGCCAGAACGGGCTGCTGCTGGCAGAGCGGGAACGCGGACCGCTGCGGCTGCAGGTGCGTGCGAGCGGCTTTGACGAGGCGCGGAATAATGGCACTCCGTTCCAGACAAATGGGACGCGGCTGTGGCGCTATGCTGCGGGCGGGGACTGGCAGGGACCGGGCAATGGGACGCTCTCAGGGGGGACGCTCTCAGGGGGGACGCTGTCGGCGCGAATCTACGGGGCCACGTATCACTTCCGGCAGACGTTTTCCAGCATTTCGAATCCCAACACACTGCGCAACGGCGAGACGCCCTCCAAGTTTTCGCTGACACCGGACAACGAGCTAGGCGCGGTGGCGCACTGGAGCCAGCCCCTGGGCGCGGGCATGGTTCTGCTGGCGGGCGCCGACACGCATGATGTGCGGGTGTGGGACCGGGAGCAGAGCTATGGCAGTTCCAGCACTCCAGGCAGCCTGGTCCCCGCCGCGCTTACCAACCTGCACGACCATCAGCGCGACTCAGCCGGCTACGGCGAGCTGATGGCGGTGCACAAGGCATGGACGGTGACGGCGGCGGGCCGCTTTGATTGGTTCCAGAACTACGACGGGCAAAAGCTGACCTGGAACGGAACCGGGTGGGTGCCGTCGTCGAGCCAGCCGCCTCAGTTTGGGCAGAGATTCTTCGATCCTAGAATAGGGATTTCGCGGAAATTCGGGGAGCATTGGGCGGTTTCGGGGTCTGGATTCAGGGCGTTTCGCGAGCCAACGGCGAATGAGCTTTACCGCGCGACGCAGGTGGGGAATCAGTTGACCCTGGCCAACGGCAACCTGCTCAGCGAGCGTGCTACGGGCTGGGAGACGGGCGTGGCCACTCAGCAACGCTGGGGCAGCGTGCGGGCAAGCTATTTTCTGACTGAGGTGAACCGGCCGATTACCGCTGTGACAACCAACGCGACGTCTTCGCCCATTCAGTTGACGCGGCAGAACCTGGGGCAGATTGAGAGCCGCGGGCTATCGCTTGACTACGAGCTTGCGCCGCTGGCCTGGCTCAAGGTCGATGGCGGCTATCAGTATGCGGATGCGACCATTTCGCGGGGCAACCAGTACCTGGGCAATTGGATTCCCGAGGTGGCGCGGAACCTGGCGACGCTGAATGTTCGCGCTTCACGAACAAAACTCGGCACGCTGAGCCTGCAAAGCCGCCTCAGCGGACGCCAGTTTGACGATGCGGCGAACCAGTCTCTGCTGCATGGGTACTTCCGGCTCGATGCCTACGCTTCGCACGATTTTGGGCGGCGGTTGGAAGTGTTTGCGGCGGGCGAGAATCTGCTGAACCGGCAGATTGAAGACTCGAAGACACCGACGACGACGCTGGGAATGCCGCGAGTGGGGCGGATTGGGATTCTGATACGGATTGGCGGGGCATTGCATGCAGCGGGTGGCGCTTAGAGCATTTTCCAATATTGTGTAGAGCCGAACTTTGTTGGTATCCCACCCATTCCGCTGGAAAACGCGGAATGGATGGGGCACCCGAGACTACTGTAAATCCGAAACCGCGCTAACTGCCGCGTCTGATGTGAGCCAGCGATCTAGTTTACATCGTTCCTCGTTTGCGTGTTCCGCAATGCTCATTTCGGGACTGCCTGTTTTTCTGTCAGGCGCTCAAAATGGATCACGTAATGAAAGTGAGGTTCCACCATGTTTATATCCAGGGCCATTCCGTCGGCGGTCATCTTTCCTGAGTAGACAGTCTCGCCAAAGGAAATCGAAATGTTCCTTGAAGCTGCGTCGTAAGAGACCGTGTGCGCAAGAGCGCCTTTGATTTGTTCCTGCGGGACATCGAGGTAGGCTCTCAGACCGTCTTCGGTATTGGAAATATGAAAAACTTTCCGCACTTTATTATTTCCCCAATCCTCCAAGCCAGCCCAATCGCCATCGACGGGGGTTGGCGGCGCCGGCTTGGGAGTCTTTACCTGCCAGGTAAGGCGCTTGCAGTTGAGCGGCCAGGACTCCTTCGGGTCTTGAATGACGCCGGTCAAATCCGTGCCGGAAGGGCTGACGGTGGCGTCATAGGAGTACACAGAGGGATAGGCCGCAGTGCCCTCACTGTTGAGCGTCCACGTCGCGAAGCGGAGCGTTAAATGGCTTCCGTCGAAGGAACCACCGATTGCCGGCCACCCATAGGAGTTCTCATCCGGGAAGTCTTCCAGCGCAGTCATCTTTCCCTCTGCATTTGTATCAAAATGCAGAACTAGACGGTGAACGACACCCTTGATTTGCAGATAACCCTGCCAATCGCCGGCAAGCGGAAATGCTGGGGGGCTGGATTGAGACTGGGCGGGATGCGGATGGAGCGCCCACATGAGCAGGAGAACCAGGATGAGTGATTTCATGCAGTACCTTGATCAGGCGTCAGGGGACCGGCGAGAGGTGGAATTGCGGGCAATCATAACACGATTCGTGTTAACACGCCCTCGTTTCAGGGTGGCTGAGAGCAGGACCATAGAATTGTAAGGTGAGTGTAGACTTCAGGGTCATTGCAGAAACGGAAGCGGGCGGGCGGCGGGCGGAGTTGACCCTGCCGCATCAGACGGTGCAGACGCCGGTGTTTATGCCTGTTGGGACGGCGGGGACGGTGAAGGCCGTGCCTCAGGACGTGCTGGAGACGCTGGACGCCGAGATCATTCTTGGCAACACTTACCACCTCTATCTGCGGCCGGGACATGAGGCGATCAGGCGCATGGGCGGGCTGCACAAGTTCATCAGCTGGCGGCGGGCGATGCTGACCGATTCGGGCGGCTTTCAGGTGTTCAGCCTGAGCGCGCTGCGCAAGGTGAGCGAGGAAGGCGTGCGGTTCAAGTCGCACCTCGACGGCAGCAGCCACTTTTTTTCGCCCGAACATTCCATGGACGTGCAGATCGCCCTCGGCGCAGACATCGCCATGGCCTTCGACGAGTGCACGGAGTATCCGGCGGAACGCGGTCGGGCTGAGGAGAGCTTGCGGCTCACCATGGCCTGGGCGCGGCGGTCGCTCGACCACTTCCGGGCTCAGGCTCACCTGGTTCCGTGGCATGGGGAACTGGGAGGGCGGACGCAGAGCTTGTTTGGGATTGTGCAGGGCGGGATGTATCGCGACCTGCGGCGGGAGAGTGCGGAGCGGCTGGTGGAGATGGACTTTGACGGGTATGCCATTGGCGGCCTCAGCGTGGGCGAGCCGCGCGACCTGACTCTGGAGATGATTGCCGAAGTGCTGCCCCTGCTGCCGAAAGACAAGCCGCGCTACGTGATGGGCGTGGGTTATCCGGATGAAATTGAGCAGTACGCGCGGATGGGTGTGGACATGATGGACTGCGTGCTGCCCACGCGTGCGGCGCGGCATGGTCTGCTGTTTACGAGCGAAGGCCGGTTGAACATCAAGGGCAAACGATATGCCGAGGACCAGGGCCCGCCCGACCCGGAATGTGACTGTATGGTCTGCCAGCGGTACTCGCGTGCGTATTTGCGGCACCTTATGCAGGCGGGTGAGGCTCTGTCGGGGACGCTGAACTCGATTCATAACCTGGCGTACTACCTGGGGATTATGAAGCGGGTGCGGGCGAGCTAGCTGGTCAGCGAGCCAGCTAGACTGCGGAGCTAGGCGATGCGCGCCAGTTGGCGGGTGGGTTGGCGCACAGGTTGCCGCATCGCCCGGAAAGCAAGAACGAGCGTCGCGGCGGCGCTGAGCCAGAGAATGCAACCGGTCCCGAGCGCAGTGGTTCCCTGCATCTGAGCGGTGGGGAGATAGAGGGCGCTGCCAGCAGCCCATAGTACGAGCGCCGTTCCGGTGATGTTGTGCACCGGGTAGCGGAACAGCCGCGCCAGCGGAAACATGTGCAGGCCGATGATGGCCGTGATGGCGCAAATCACGAAGGCGTCAATATGCAGCCTGGCGAAGCTGAAAGCCACAACGGCGATGGCGGTCCATTGGATGGCGTTGATCCAGACGAAGGCGCGCCCCATGGCGGCATCGCGGGGAGCCCTCGGGTAACGGCTTGCCGCGCGGATCAGGGTAAAGGCGCCCAGCAGCAGAACCACCAGGCCGAGCATGGCTGCAGAGACTGTGGAGGGCGAGATCTGCTGCTTCGCTGTGAGGGCGAGGAAGAGCCAACCGACGCCGAAGCAGGCGAAAAAGATCGATCCGATGGCCCGGCCGCGGAGTTGATTTGCGTTGGGGAAGCTTGTCATTTGGAACCTCCTTGATTTAGGTGCTGGATTGGGGTTGTCGGGAAGGCTGCGGAAAAATGGGCGAATCCTGGGATTGTTCCCGCACTAGTTTTTGCAGGGGCTAAAGCCCGACATTGATTTGATTGGCTTTATCGGCCCGACTAAAGTCAGGCCCTGATTACAAAGCCTCTGAAACTAGCCGACTAAATGAGTTTTCCGGAGCCTGCTAGACGCTGATGGCGGTGCCCAGCAACTGCTTGAGGGCCTGAACATATTCGGTTAAGGCCTCGCGGCCGGATTCGGTCATCCGGTAGAGGGTTTGCGGTTTGCGCTGGACAAACTTCTTTTCGACGGCCACGTAGCCGGCTTCCTCAAGCTTCAGCAACTGCGCGCCGAGGTTGCCGTCGGTGGAGCCGGTCTTGCTGCGCAGCCAGGTAAACTCCGCTTCTTCCACGCTCGACAGCAGACTGAGCAGGGCCAGGCGCAGTTTGCCGTGAATGACTGGGTTGAGTTCCGGCAGTGTCAACTCGGGCAGCTCAGGCATGGGAGGCACCTTGCCGGGCCACGATCGCCCGGTTACGACGCGATTCGCGGATCATGCCGTAGATACCGAAGACGATCTGGCAGAAGAAGAGGGCGATGAGAAACAGGATGCCCGCCTGCGCCTCCGACACGAACAGCGCTGCGATCAAGCAGGCCCACCAGCCCACAGCGCAGGCAAACTGCACTTTCCAGCGGAGAATGATGCTGGAAGTGACGTTCGCCATGCCCAGCATGGCGCAGACAATGGCCACGCCGATGTGAATTTCCATGCGGCCGGTGATGCTCAGGAACATCATCAGAAGGAACAGGGAGATGCCGACGCCAATCCAGATGGCCATCATGGAGCGGCCGATGGTGGTCTCCGGGCCCTTGCTGCGGTTGCGCGAGGCAAGCACGCCGGTCAGGATGCTGGCGGCAACCATGGTGACCGGCCAGGCCAAAGCAGGGTTGCCGAGCGCCGCCCAGGCGATGGCGATGTAGTAGGCGACGCCCCAGAGCACGAAGGTCCAGCCCCAGCTTTCGGTTTTGCGCCGCCCCTCGGCGATCATGGTTTCAATCAGGTTGAGCCTGTCTCTCAGGTCCAGTTCTTCAGCGTTATCGGTCATATCGATTCTCCTGGCCAAATGTGGCCGCTCCCGGTATTGGCTGCGCCTGGGTCTGTATTGCCCGGCGCGAGCGTAGTGCTGTTTTCAAAAATCATGTGCCCACTCTCAATCGTGCAAAGTGGATTCGTGTGGATCAAACCCGCGGTACAACGAATGCGAGAGGCGTGTGGAATGCACCGACCAGTTGCCTCACTTCGAGCAGTCCAGCGACGCCTGTCACCCAGGCAACGAATGCACAACCCACACTCGGCAGGACTAGCCAGCTGAGTGCGTGACCGATGCGGCCGGACTCTGGAATGAGCAGCATCGTCGCGATTGGAATCGCGCAGAACAGCGCTGCGGTCAGGTAATAACGCGCCACGGTGAATAGCCGCGCCAATGGTAAAAAATGCAGCCCTACAATCATGAGATCGAGTGGCGCAATGAGCCCCCAACGCCTTTGGACAACGCAGACTACAGTAACGAGGGTGAGGGTCAAACCCTCAATGCCAACAATCACGCCGAATTGGCGGGCAATCCTGCGCCCCTCGGACTTGCGCGAAGCCACCTCATCCGGCAACTGGAACGCCGCGTGAATGGTTGCGATTCCGAAAACGATCAAGCCAGCCGCAAGGACACCCATTGTTGTGAGCAGGGTTGTGGCCAGTGCCGTTTGAACCACGAGCAAGGAAGCGCCTGCGAAGCCGGCGCCACTCACAATGAGCCAGAGACTTCCGCCAGCCAGCCCGAGATTGCGTCTGCGTCCGGTGACGCTCGATCCGCCTTCAGAACTCGTTCCGACCGGTGCGCGATGGAGCAAGAGTGGTTCCATTGGATCTCCTTTGGGCGCTCCGGAAATTCTCAGAGTCGTCTTCAATAAGGAGTACTCTATTTTATAGAGTTTCAATTGTCAAGGGATTTTTGGGGAATTCTTTGCGGCCGGTTGTGGTGCACAAGTCAGGCAGCGGGTAGAGACGCTGATGGGGTTTGATGGGGCTTGCGGTGCGACGGGAGCGGCAGGTTTAGGTTGAGAAGAGTCTTGAGTTCCGCGATGGCGCGGGTAACGACGCTGGTCCAGTCGCCGGGGGAGGGTTGACGGAGCAGGCGGGCGGCCGGGTACCAGGGGGTGGTCTCGATTTGCTGCATCCAGCGCCAGTCGGCGAGGTGGGGCAGCAGAATCCAGACCGGCTTGCCGAGGGCGCCGGCCAGGTGTGCAATCGATGTGTCGGTGGTGATCACCAGGTCCAGCGTGGCGGCGAGGGCGGCGGTCTCGGCCAGATCGCAGTCATGGCTGCAGCCATCCCAGACAAAGACGCTGCCGTTGGCGGCGGATAGCTGATCGGCGGCCGGCCCTTTTTGCAGCGAGATCCAGGTAACGCCGGGGGTGTGCAGCAGTGGCAGCAGAGTGGAAAAGTGGATGGAGCGCTGCCGGTCGGCCTTGTAGCCAGGATTGCCGGCCCAGGCCAGACCCACGCGCAGGGAACGACCGCCAGAGCGAAAATCGCGGCGCACATCCGGATAGGAGGCGCGCTTTTCGGCTATGGCTTCCGGGTCTGCTCCCAGGTAGGCGCCGGGCCAGGGGACTGTGTCGACGGTGGTCTCAAAGACAGCGGGCAGGCTCATGAGCGGACATTCCACATCGAACTCCGGGGGCTTGCTGCCCAACAGCGCAATCTCTGCACGACCCGCGCGGACCACGGCCAGCGAGCGTAACAGGCGCTCGGCCGGCGCCTGGATCTGGAGAATCGGGTAGCCGCCGCGCGCCGCGACCAGCGTGGCATAGCGACAGAACTGGATGGTGTCTCCCAGGCCCTGCTCGGCGTGCAGCAGGATGCGGCGGCCTTCAAGCGACTCGCCTTCCCAGCGCGGCTGGGCAAAGACTTTGGGGGCGCGATGGACCTCGCGGAAGCGCCAGCGCGCTTCATAACCCTGCCAGCCCTGCTGCCACTGGCCCAACCGGAGTTGAGTGAGAGCGAGGTTGTACTGGGCTCCGGGGTGGGTTGGCTCCTGGTTGACGGCGGACTGGTGGGCTTCCAGGGCTTCGTCAATGCGGCCCAGGTCGAGCAGTGTGTTTCCCCGGTTGGACGGCGCGGCATGGTGGCCGAGGGACTCGGCTTTTTTGAAAGCCTCGACGGCCTCATCAAAGCGGCCCTCGGTGTGGAGCAGGATGCCGAGCATATTTGCGGCTTCCGGCTGGTCGGGATCGCGGTCCATCGCTCCCCTGAGCCATCCCCAGGCGGCGGGGATATCGTGTTCGGCGGCGCGGAACTGGCACCAGGCGATGAACGTTTCCACCTGGTCGGGGTTGAGGGCGAAGGCCTTGCGCAAGTGCTTCTCGGCCTCGGCGGGGCGGTGGCGCTCGCGTTCCAGCATGGCGAGGTTGATCCAACCGGCGACGAAGTCCGGGCGAAGCTCGACGGCGCGCAGCAGGGCGGCCTCGGCGTAGACCTCGCGGCCTTGCTCACGGAGCAGACTGCCGAGATTCATCCACGCGGCGGCAAAGTCAGGACGGCGGACCAGGGCGCGGCGGTAGCGGGTTTCCGCTTCTTTTGGGCGGCCCATGCGGGCGAGCACAAAGCCGGCGGCGAACTCGGCTTCAGGCAGGCAGGGCTTGAAGCTGAGCGCGCTCTCGTAACGGTGCAGCGCTTCCTCAAAGCGGCCAGTGACGGCGAAGGCATTGCCCAGGCCCAGGTGCGCGGCCACCAGCGCCGGCTTGCGGCGGATGGCGAGTTCGAAGTCAACGATAGCTTCATCGGGGCGGTTGGTGGCGATTTTGAGTTCGCCAAGTCCAAGGCGGGCCAGCTCGTTCATGCCGTCAAGGCGGATGGCCTGGCCATAGGCGGCCTCAGACTGCGGAAAGCTGCCCGCGGCCTTCAATGCCTGACCAAGAGCAACCCAGGCCGTACCCATGGCGGGAGCGGCTTCGACGGCTGCCTTTGCCATTTTTACAGCGGCCTCTGGCTGGCGGCTGGCCAGGGCCACAAGGCTCATGCCAATGAGCGACTGCGGATGGCGCGGGTCGGCGGCAAGGGTGCGCTGGTAGCCGAGCGCAACTTCGGTGAGGCGGCTGGTGAGGCCGATGGTTGCCGTGCACTGAGCGGGGTTCGATTGTGTTGTGAGGGAGGCCATGATGAGGGCGGGCGCGATTGCCCTGACTGAACGCTATGCTGGATGGTTTCGGGGCTCAATCTCAAATCCGGTGGATGGGAGGATTTGCGGGCGGGTTTTCCCGATTCTGCGCGCGGGTTTGCTTTTGGGACTGGAGAAGCGTTTTCGATTTACACTGGCGACGAATGCTCTATGAGGATGGACGAATGACCGAATCAACTTTGACTGAGGCTCGCGTTCCGCTGCTAGAGCGCGAGCAGGTGACGCCAGAAGCTGGTGCGCTGTATGACAAGCTGCTGGCTGACCGGGGCTGCGTTCCCAACATGTTCAAGGCGCTGGCGAATGTGCCGTCGCTGGCTCTCGGCATTGCGGCGCTGCTGAAACCGTTGATGGGCGAGGGAGCCCTGGCGGGGTGGTACAAGGAGCTGATTGCGACGCGCGTGGCGGCGCTGAACCGGTGCGACTATTGCATCGGCGCGCATCGCTATCTGGCGTTGCAGCGCGGGGCGTCGGCGCAGCAGGTGGCGAGTGTGGGCGAAGGCATCGAGGCGACGTTTGAGAGCGGGCCGTTTACCGAGAAGGAAAAGGCCGGCCTGCGCTATGCGGGGCTGCTGCATCAGTCGGGCCATGCGATCGACGAGGCGGCGTATGCGGCGGTGAGCGCGCACTTCAACGCCGAAGAGCTGGTCGAGCTCACGGCGGTGGCGGCGGCGTTTGAGATGTTTCCGCGCATTAACTCGGCGTTGCGCATTCCGGTTACGCCGCTGCCGGAGGCGGTGCTTTAGGCATCGCAACCCAGAACATCCGCGAGGCGCGAGGTGAATAGTTGAAGACCGGGAATTTTCCGCTTGCTATTTAACCCTTCAAACGGACAGAATTAAGTCGCTCTTCCCCCAGAGCTTTTCAACCGGATGGATCTACGCGGCATACGCCGGTCGTGCTTGCACGGCTTCCAGTTGCCGTGATAACTCGCGGGACTTTTTTGCTCGGTGGCGAGGAAAGCTGGATCTGTTGCCGCGGCGTGCAGTTTTTCGCGAGCAACCTTCTCGAAAAGCGGGGCCGTATGGGTGGAGCCCCAAAACATTTGAAAGTGCGCGGAGCTGTTGACAAGGCCTTGCCGGCTTCGCAACTGCTCCCTCGATAACTCTCAAGCTCGCTACACAGGCTGGGTCGACTGCCTGGCAAGAATGTCTTGGAAGGAGACTCCCAATGGTTCCCAACGTGGGTAGAAACCGCTTTTCTTTGGATTCGAAGGGTAATTCCGCCCTCAGCTGCAGCTGTGAACCTGAGCCGACTGCATTGGCCTGGAGGGGAGAGTCTTCGACTCGCTCCAGTTCTTTATCTCCCGGCGGCTGGGGCTTCTCATTCCGGAGCCTGTTGATCGCGCTGGCGGTGGTTTGCCTCGGCGCGACTGGGCTATTGGCGCAATATTCGACAACGAAGTTCATTGATCCGAATACGTTTCCGACGGATACCACGCCGGGTTTCGGGCTTGGAGCCACTCCTGCGACGGACGGAACCTACGTAGCGCTTTCGACTTACGATGCTGTGTGGTCGAAGACTGTTACCGGTGGCACGCCGGTGAAGCTGTTCTCGATTGGGACGAACCTGCCATCGAGCACGGTGCCGGCTTCTTATATCTACGGTGCGGTTGAGATCGATAACGGGACGATTGTTTTCTATGCGAACGGGGCGACGTCGAATGGCACGCAGTACGGGATCTACTCGGTGCCGGCGGATGGTTCAGGGAGCGCTGTGCGTGTGGCGGACAGTACGCAGGTGGCCTCAGGGGTTTGGTATGAGGATGTCGATATCTATGGCCGGTACGGTTTGTTCGCTGTATCGAAAGGAACGGTGGTGTTTGGAATCGGCGGGGCTCTTTATTCGGCCGGAACCGACGGATCCAATCTGACGACGCTGTGGCAGACGAACAACTCGTTCACGGGATGCAGCACGAACGGGACTTACTCTGGAATCTTTCTGGTTACCGGAGCGAGCGACCCGGCAACAGACGGCACGAACTATGCGTTTAGCGCAAGCAGCGATCTATCTTTTGTAGGGCTCTATACCGGGCCGCTGACGACTCCGGACACTTGCGACGACTTGATCACCTCCGGCACCTGCAATATATGCGGACCGGTGAGCACGCTGCCGGGGCAGCCGCAGCCGGGAACGGCGTTTACGTTTCAAGACCTTGTTCAAATCGATGGCGACTATGTCTACTTTATGGCCGATGCGGGCGCGGGCGTCTCAAGTACAGAGGATTACTACGGGCTCTTCAAGGTGCCGTTGGCGGGCGGCGCGGCGACGGCAGTGGTGACAAATATAAGTCAAATACCGGCGCTCAAGAACGTGAACGGGACTTATGACCAACCCAACTTCGCCGGCTACGCAGTGAAAAACGGGAAGATCATTTTCTATGCCGGAGATAACACGCAGGGGGGGACAGCCGCGCCGGCATTTTACATGGTGCAGGGCAGTAACTACGTTCCAGTTTTCACCAATCAAACCGTAGTGGATAACGAATGCATCGGTAACATGACGGATAGCACATTGGCCGGACTGGTGCAGCCGGAACTGACAGCAGATGGTCATCTCTATTTTTCCGCGGAGTACATCACGACAGGTCCTTACCTGGATGGAACCTGCAACTATGCATTCCTTCGATTCAACCCATATGCCTATTATGTCGTGGATACGAACCATCCGCTGATTCCGGCACAGGCGACAATCACGATGACACCGGCGCCGGCGAATGTTACGACCAGCACGCCTGTCTCTGTCACCGTTCAAGTTGGGCCGACAAGTGGAACGGGCAATCCGGGCGGTCTGATTCCCACGGGCACGGTATGGATTTGGTACACCAGCCCGCAGATTTATGGCGTGCAGGACGGCCAACAGATGACGCTTGACAATACCGGGAAAGCGACATTCCAGGTGGGCGATCTGTACGATTTCCAATATAACTTCACGGTTTCCTACGGGGGCGACGTTAACTTCACGCAGAGCGGGTCGAATGCTATCGCGCTCGATTTGCGGCCACCTGCCGCGGCTACTCTAACGACGCCTGCGCCGGGCAGCATACTAGCCGGTTCGAGCGTGGGATTTGGTTGGTCGGCGGGGGCGCACGTGACTAATTACCAACTCATGCTGGGCACCACGGGGGTGGGCTCGTCGAATGTCTACAACTCGGGATCGACGACGGCGACTTCAGTCAATGTAACCGGCATTCCGACAACTGGCGCGACGTTGTACGCGCGGCTTTCCTCGGAGATTGCTGGAACCTGGTCGAGCGCGGACTACACCTATACGGAGGCGTCACCAGCACCAACGCTGTCGTCCACGAGTTTGTCGTTCGGGAGTGTGTATGTGGGCGCGGCGGGCGCGACACAGTATGTGGCGCTCACCAACAAGAGCACCAACCCGTTGCCTCTATCGAGCATCGCTGTCACAGGCGCGAATGCTTCTTCCTTTGCATTTGTAAATAACTGCGGAATGAGCCTGGCAGCGGGGGCGAGTTGCTCGATTCACGGCCACTTTGCACCGGTTGCTTCGGGTGCGTTGACGGCTGCCGTCACCATTACAGACAGCGCAATCAACTCGCCGCAGACGATTACTCTGAGTGGAACAGGCGTTGAGCCGCCGGTTACTCTGTCGGCTACCAGCCTTTCCTATGCGCCGACGATTGTGGGCATGACGAGCGGGTCACAGACGGTGACCATGACCAACAGCGGGACTGCGGCGGTGTCGATCACAAGCATAGCTGTGACGGGCGCCGGTGCTACTTCGTTCGTGTTTGCAAACAGTTGCGGGACGAGCCTGGCGGTTGGGGCTAGCTGCACAATCCACGGGCACTTTGCACCCGCCACAACCGGCGCATTGAAGGCGGCCATTGCCATCACCGACAGCGCCTCCACCTCACCGCAAAGCATTGCCTTGAGCGGCACTGGCCTGGCGCCGCCGGTAACTCTGTCGGCGACCAGTTTGTCGTTCGGGTCGACGACGGTGGACACATCCAGCGGATCGCAATCGGTGACCATGACCAACACAGGAACCGCTGCCTTGTCCATCACCAGCATAGCCGTGACCGGGGCCAAAGCGTCGGAGTTCGTATTCGCCAACAGTTGCGGGACGAGCCTGGCGGTGGGTGCGAACTGCACAATCCATGGGCATTTCGCGCCCACGGCGGCAGGTGCGGTGACAGCGGCGGTGACCATCACGGACAGCGCGAGCACCTCTCCGCAGACCATTGCGCTGAGCGGGACGGGCGTGCAGCCAGCGGCGCCGGTAACCCTGTCGGCGACCAGCTTGTCGTTCGGGGCGACCACGGTGGGCGCGTCCAGCGGATCGCAATCAGTGACCATGACCAACACCGGAACCGCTGCCTTGTCGATCGCCAGCATAGCCGTGACCGGGGCCAAAGCGTCGGAGTTCGTATTCGCAAACAGTTGCGGGACGAGCCTCGCGGTGGGGGCGAGCTGCACAATCCATGGGCATTTCGCGCCCACCGCAACTGGTGCGGCGACGGCAGCGGTGACCATCACGGACAGCGCAACGGGTTCTCCGCAGAGCATCGCGCTCAGCGGGACGGGGCAGTAGGCGGCAGCTCCGCGGGCTTTTACTACGCCAGGTGCTTGACGAAGAAGCTGGCCATGGTGCGGTTGGCTTGTAAGGGCTTTGTTTCAGTAGGTTGAAACGCGTTTGTTTCGACGTAATCCATTTTCAGTTGATGGGGTTGCGGCGAATAGCTGGAATTTTTCGCGCTATGCGGGGTATAAGCCGGGGCAATCGTATGAATGTCATTTTGACGAGGAATTGGCCGTTTGCGCCGCCCCGATGGGGCGGCGCGGCTATTGGTGGTCCTTTTCCCCACGCTGAAGCGCATGGCTAACCACCATTGCGCCCCAGGCGCGATAGAAATCGGAACCGCCTCAGTCAACAGAACTGATTCATGGGATTGCAAATCGAGAAAAGAAAGTCTTGGGCAGTGGAAATAGATATCCTGTCCCCATTCCCCTCATTCCCCCTCAAGTGCGTATTTTCCCCGTATTTCCCGTTCCCGTTGAGGTGTCGCCCTCTCTTCAGGGATGTTCAGTGCGCTCCAGCCGGAGACGCTTTGAGCATGAACGGAGCAGTCAGAGTTGCCTGGGATGAATCTCCAACCCAGGCCGTATAGGCTCCCGGCTCGACGACCCACTCCTTCTCAGCATTCCAGAGCGCAAGATCGTCTTGCGGCACCTCGAAGGTGACCGTCTTGGTCTGGCCGGGCTGCAGGCTGACGCGGGAAAAGCCCTTGAGAGCGCGCTCCGGAGTTTCCACGCTGCTGACATTTTGACGGATGTAGAGCTGGGCGACCTCGTCGCCGGCAACTGCACCGGTGTTGGTCACGTTCACCGTTGCCTGAACGTCTCCTTTGCCGAGCGCGGGCGCCGCGATGTGCAACCCATCGAAGCGGAAGGCGGCGTAGCTCAGGCCGAATCCGAAGGGAAACACAGGCGTGTCGTCGCCGTCGACATAGCGGTGATTCTTTGAAGGGTCGTAGTTGTAGTAGTCCGGCAGCATGCCGATGCTGCGCGGGAAGGTCACTGTCAAGTGGCCTGAGGGATTGTTGTCGCCAAACAGGGTCATGGCGATCGCCTGGCCGCCGAACTCGCCCGGATACCAGGCCTCGAGAATCGCGCCGACGTGTTCCCTGGCCCAGGCGATGGTGAGCGGGCGGCCGTTCTGGAGGACGAGAACCACCGGCCTGCCGGTGGCGGCGACGGCCTCCAGCAGCGCCTCCTGGTTGTCTGGCAGATCGAGGCTGGAGCGGTCAGAACCCTCGCCGGAGATGCCGGGCCGCTCGCCCAGCGCCAGAATCACGAAGTCCGCGTCTTTGGCCAGTTCCGTTGCCGCGGGAATGTCTTTGCCGTCGGCGAACGAGAATTGGGTTTGGGGGAGCAGGGCTTGCATGGCCGAAAAAAGATCGTTGTGGGCCGCGGGGTCGGGGTCGGGGGCGTAGTCGCCGTAGCGCGCTACCCGTGCATTGGGGCCAATTACCGCGATGCGCTTCGCCTGCTTCGAGAGAGGCAGCAGGTGATTCTCATTCTTGAGCAGCGACATCGACTGCAGGGCGGATTGGAGCGACAGATCGAGGTGCGCCTGGGCCCGGTGGACCCTGACATTCAGCGTTGGATCGACCAGTGGATGGTCGAAAAGGCCCAATTCAAACTTGACGCGGAGCACATCGGAAACAGCGCGATCCAGGGCTGCCGGAGAGAGCGAACCATCGCGAAGCCCATCGACAATCGCGCCCTGGAAAGTCTGGTGATCGAAGTCGTAGAACTGCATATCGACGCCGGAATTGATGGCCAGAATGACAGCATCCCTGGGGCTGGCCGCGACACGATGCGCACCCGACAGCCGCTCGATGGCGCCCAGATCCGAAAGGACGAATCCTCTGAATCCCCATTCGTCCCGAAGAATGGTCTTGAGCAGAAAAGGGTCGGCCGTGACCGGAATTCCATCGATCTCGTGGTAGGCGGCCATGGTTCCCATGGCATGACCTTCGCGGAAGGCCGGCTCGAAGGCCTTGAGCATGACGGAGCGGAGTTCGCGCTCGCCGTAGTGCGCCGGTGAGGTGTTGGTTCCGGACTCGGGGGAACCGTGGCCGGCAAAATGCTTGGGCTCGGCGATAACCGTGTGATCGCTGGCCAATGAATCGCCCTGATAGCCCTGGACGTAGGCCAGTCCCATTTGGCCGGTCAGGTAGGGGTCCTCGCCAAAGTCCTCCTCCACTCTGCCCCAGCGGGGCTCGCGCGCCAGGTCGAGCACTGGAGCAAAGAGCATGTCCACGCCGGTTGCACGCGCCTCGGCGGCAATGGCTGCCCCTGTTCGGCGAGCCAGTTGCCGGTTCCAGGTGGCCGCCAGGTTGATCTGCGCCGGGAATATAGTTCCAGTCGAAAATCCGTGCAGCCCCTCCTCGGCAAAGAGCGCGGGGATGCCGAGGCGCGTGTTCTTTATTACCCAGGTTTGGATCGCGTTGTTCAGTTCGGGCTGGCCATAGAGATCGTGAATGCTGCCAACGCCCAGGCTTCCCCATACCTTCTCAGCTTCTTCGGGGCGGAATCCGTGCGCCTTGATGTCGTCGCCTGCCTTCTGGGCGTCGTCCTGGACCGAGGGCGAGACGCCGCGGTACATATCGAGTTGTCGGGCCTTCTCCTCGACGGTCATCCGGCTGAGCAGATCGCGCACCCGGTCTTCAATGGGCAAGCCGGCCTGCTTGTACCTGGCGTCCGCGGGAACCGGCGCCGAGGTCTGCTGCGCCCCGGCTGAAACAGTGCGGCCTGCGGCGAGGATGGCGGCTACCGAGATAAAAAGAGGGGCAATCTGTTTCAAAAAAGAAGTCATGCGTCTACTCTCACTTGCCTAAATGCTTTTGAAAGAAGCTGGCCATCGCGTGGTTGGCTTCAATGGCTTCGGGAAGGTCGGGGTCGTACCAGAAGGCGTGGGGTAGAGCGTCGAAGACTTCGAGGTGGGCGTCTACTCCGGCGTTGAGGTAGGCGCGGTGCAGGTTGACAGTGCCAGAGAGCAGCAGGTCGCGCTCGCTGGAGATAAAGAGGGTGGGCGGCAGGCCGTGGAGGTCGCCGTAGATGGGGGAAAGCACGGGGTCTTTGGGGTCAGCAGCGGCGGCGTATTCGGAGTCATGGACGCCGGGGGTGGGCGGGTCAAGGTGGCCGGAGAGTCCGCGCAGGGCGAACAGGGCTTGCGAGTCTCCCTCGCGGGCAAAGTCGCCCATGCCGCTGAAGATGCCGAGGGCGGCGGGCTGGGGCAGGTTGAGCTGCTTGAGGCGCGCGGCGACTTCAGCGGTGAGAATGGCTCCGGCAGACGTGCCGTAGATGACGATGTGGCCGGGCTTGTAAGTCTTGAGCAGTTCCTTGTAGACGGCGATGGAGTCGTCAACGGCGGCGGGGAAGGGGTGCTCGGGGGCCAGGCGGTAGAGGACGGCGATGACCTTGATTCCGGTGTAGCTGGCGATCGGGATGGACTCAGTGTAAGAGCCGGAGTCAGAGTTGAACCCGCCGCCGTGGAGGTTGAGCAGAACCTTATCGTTGTTGGCCGCGGCCATGTTGTCTGGTGTGACGATATGGACGGGGACGCCGGCGATGGGGGCGTCAACTATTTGGACGGGGCAGATTTTGGACCAATCGACGCGAGCGCGAGCGGTGTAGGCATCGGTTCCGGAGCGGCGGGCGGCGAGCGATTGCGGCGGCCCCTGGTCTGATTCCTGGCGGCTCAGGCTGTGCTGAGCCTGGGGGCTGACGGTCTGGGGCACGGGAACTACGCGGGTCACGTGGGCTGTTCCCTGTGCGTCGATGAAGCTGGTATCGCGGCTGGGGGCATCGGCGGCAGTGGTGGGCTGCTGCGCGGGCAGCAATGCGGCGGAAGCAAGCAGAAGGGCGAAAATGACGGCACGGGGCATGCGGCTCCTTGAAGGAGATGGGCCGGCTCAGCTTGCGGCCAGCGTTCAACCTTCAGAACCCATCCACCATAGCAGAGGGGAAGCCTGTCTGGGGCAGGGAGCGCGGTGTGTCCACGCTCTCCTGCCCCCTCCGGTTTCAGATGCAATTGGTATGAATGCGGTAGGGCCTAGTTCGGTAGGACCATCAGCCCGGAATCGAGGAGTTTTTCGGTGAGCCGGTCGATGGCCTGGGGGAGTTTGTAGGCGACTGCGCGGCAGCTCATTCCCAGCAGAGAGGCCGCTTCCGGTTGTGTGTATTCCTGGATCACCACGCGGCAGAGGAGTTGCCGGTCAAGCGAACCAAGCTGGTTGAGGCAGGCTTCGATATCGAGGACGAAGATGACGGCGTCTTCGAAGGTGCGCACGGGGCGGCTCGAGACCCATCCGCGACCGATCGGGTCGCCCAGGATGGCGGGTGAGCGACCCACCTGCATCGACGCATAGAGATAGCGGCGAAGCATTTTTTCCGTGTGCCTGCGGTAGAATGCGAGACTGGCGTCCAGTTCCCGGGCCGGTTGGTCGGCCTGCTTTCTTACCTGTTGCGCTGCGCTGCGTTGTTCCCCTTGCCCGTTGTCCTGCTGAAGAGTTCGTTGTGTGCTGCTGAGATCCCAAAGCACCGGCAACTGCAGGGCAGCGCTCATTCCGCACCCCCAGGTACCGCAGCCACCGCCCAAACTCTTGCGAGTACCTTGCGGCTCGGACGACCCGGCCGCTTGCGGCTTTCCGGCGATGGAAAGTCTTTCAGTTTCGTTTCACAACCGAGGCAATAGACACTTCCCTGAGTTTGGGCCCGATACCAAAGGCAACCGCAACCCTCGCATACTTTCAATTGCACGCGCAATTCCATGACTGATTCTCCGTAAGTGAAGCAAATCCCGTCGGCCGTTGGTGTTGAAGGCGCCGCGGGGTAAAAAGGGCCGGGCAGGGCAACTCAGGTTTCTTGTGTCCTGATGGGGGATTGCCGCCTGTGCTCTCTCGTTTTTTGTCATGTTGATAGCGCGCAGATTCTGGAATTTTCTTTCGCCGACTTCCCCGGAACGCTTCTGTTGAGCGCTTTGGGGCGTGATGTCGAATTCAGGATGGACAAAGACTCCCCTGGACACGATTACTTGCCGCTGATCAGAACCCATTTGAACCCCGATCGGCCATTCAGCAAGGAAGCGTATCTTAGGGGATTCCCACAAGCCGTTGAAAGATTAAGTAAACCCAATGTAGAAATATGATTCTCTTGCGTCAATCCGTGCCTTGGGATTTCCGAACGTGCTATTTCCAAACCGCGCACAAACGTTCAAAATGTAGGCCATTGAACACTTGCAGCTTTTCTTCAGGCAAACGGAGATGATTCGCTCCCATTGCTGGTGGCGGAATTTCCACAGATGAATTTTACGCAGATGCACGAGAGACTCCGCCTGGAACTTCTGCGCAGGATACAGCGGGGTACGCTCAGTGTCTCCCTTCTGGCGCGACAGACGGGTTATGGGCAGCCTCATCTTTCAAATTTTCTGCACAATCGGCGGCAGCTTTCGCTCGAGGCAATTGACCGGATTCTGGCTGCGCAGCATATGTCCGCGGCCGATCTGCTGCCGGTGCTGCACCAGGCGGGAACGCCGCCTGCGGAGGGAGAGAGCAGCCTGGTGCCGGTGGTGTCCCACCATGCGGCGCTGTTCGAGCCCAACATTCGGACTTCGGTGATCCAATCGATGCTGCGATTGCCGGCGGGGGTTCTGGGGCAGATGCGCACGCGCGTGTCGGTATCGCGCCGGACGTGGGAGCGGTTTGTGGCGGTGCGCATTGGGGCCGCGGACGCCCTGCCGATGGAGCCGCTGGTGCTGCCAGAGGCGATTGCGCTGCTGGACCGGCACTACAACGTACTGACGCCTTACAGGCTGACCCGCCCCAATGTATACGCAGTGCGCCATGGCGCGCACCTGATGCTGCGCTATGTGGATTTTGTAGACAACCGGCTGGTCCTGCGGCCGCACAACATTGTGTTTCCGGTGGACCTGCTCGAGGTGGATCGGGGCGAGTCGCCAGGCAACATGATTGTGGGGCGAGTGGCGCTGATATTGAATGAGACTTGAGTGGGGGAGGGGCGCAAGCAGGGGTTTGTCTTCGTGGGGAGTTGCTGTTTGCATCCGCGATGCAAGTCAGGCCGGTGCCTGGCGCGGGGTTGGGCTCAGAGCATTTTTGCATTTGCCGTAGACCGGTTTTGAAAGGGCACGGCTTCAGCCTTGCCGTAAAGCTGTAGACCGCAATCTGCAATGCGTTTGCCCTGCGCCTTGTTACGCCTCTCGCTAACTAATCCCGAGGGACGTAATCCAGGCTCATCCAGTTGCCTTTTTTTCGGTTGACATCGACGGCAGAGAGCCTTTAGCCTCGCTTAGCCATCGATAGCCCTTCCCCCGCTTCTTCGAGCTTCTAACTGCTTCCGTATCCTGGTCGGATAATCGGAAGCTTTCTAAGGTTCGAAACCCATTTTTCCCACACCACCTTGCGACTCACCCTTCCCGCACCGCAAGTCTGGCGTCTGTGACCGGCTTCCCCCCGGTCTCCCGGTATGCCGTGCCGATCTGAAAGGACCTGATGAACATCCTCGCAGCACTTTCTTCGCATCTACTGCGCTTGACCCACAAGGGCTTGGTGGGCGGTGCCTCGACACTCCTTTGGAGCGCCGTTTCCCTGTCCGCGATCAGCGTTCCCGGCTACGCCCAGACCCTCGCCCAGCCAACTCGGCACCACCGTCCTCCACAGCCATGGCATACGCTCGCAAAACCCTTGGACACCCCCTCCATGACCGTGACCCCCGAGGGTACCTGGACCCCTTTGGCCAACCAGTCCCCTGAATCGATTGGCCTCATGATGCTGCTTTCCGATGGCACGGTGGCGGCTAGCGGAAACAATAACAATAACGGGAACAACACCTGGTACCGGCTCACTCCCGATAGCCAGGGCCACTACGCGAATGGAACATGGAGTGCCTTGCCATCGATGGAATATACGCGGCTGTTTATGCAATCGCAAATACTCCCGAGCGGAAAGGTCTACATCTCCGGAGGAGAGTATGGAAACGCCCCGGCAGGTTCGGCCGAGATGTACGATCCCGTCGCTAATTCCTGGTCGGCTTTGTCAAATGCCACAAGCGTGGATTCACAATTGGAATTCGTAGACGGTGAGAGCATGATGCTCAACGACGGCAACTTATTCGTCTACGCGGTACTTGGAGATAACTGCCCAGACTATACCCTTAGCATCTACTTGGGAGATCCGTTAATCTATAGCCCTTCCGCAAACACTTTTACAGCAGCACCCTGCACACTTGGAAACCTGGACGAAAGCAGCTTTGTCAAACTGCCCGACGGCAGCATTCTTGCTCTCGACCTCAGCGGCACCACTTCTGAGCGCTACATCCCCGCCACCGGCCAGTGGATCGCGGACGCGGTCCCTCCGGCATATATTTTTAACGTCGGTGGCGAGGTTGGCGGCGCTTTCCTGTTGCCCAACGGCAACGTCTTTTACATCGGTGGCACCAATCAGACCTTGCTTTACACGCCCAGCGGCAGCACCGCACCAGGCGCCTGGACTCTGGGTCCCACCTTCCCCAATGAAAACAATGACAGTGCGACCGACGCCCCAATAGGCGCCAACGACGCGCCGGCAGCTATCATGGTCAACGGCAACGTACTTATGGCCGAGGGCGGCTACCTCGATCCCTGTAGCTATTGCGGCCCGACTTATTTTTTCGTCTACGACTATCAAACCAACACGATCACTTCTATCAAAGCTCCCAACGGCGCAACCTTGATCGACCAGCCGCCTTTTGTCATGGATATGCTGGACCTTCCGGATGGCACCGTGCTCCTTTCGCCATCTGGCACGCAGTTCTACACGTTCACGCCAGCCACGCCGCAAATTCAGGCAGGCGAGCCTGTCATCAACTCGGTAACCCTAAATTCAGACTCGTCCTATCTCCTCACCGGAACCGGCTTCAACGGCATCTCCATGGGTGCTGACTATGGCGATGAAAATCAGAACGCCACCAACTATCCGATCGCAAGCCTCACCGATAACAGCGGAAACGTCTACTACGCCCGCACATACAACTGGAGCAGCACCGGCGTCAGCACCGGCAGCGAAGTTGTAACCACCGACATGACTCTGCCTGCTGGACTGCCAGGTGGAACTTACCAACTCACAGTCAGTGCGAACGGCATCCAGTCTGCCCCTGTTACGTTCAGCCCCGTGGCGGTGTCCCTATCGGCTAACAGCCTGACGTACGGCCTTCAGGCAGTGAGCACGCAAAGCACCTCTCAGAAAGTCACACTGACCAACACCGGCAGCGCAACCTTGACCATCGGCAGCATCACGGTGACGGGACCAGATGCCTCCTCGTTTGTTTTCGCCAACACCTGCGGTTCCACCTTGGCGGCGGGTGCAAACTGCCTCATCCACGGACACTTTGCCCCTGTCGCGACTGGCGCGTTGACCGCATCTATCCAAATCACTGACGATGCCCCCGGCTCACCCCAGACCATCAGCCTGAGTGGAACGGGCTTGGGGACATCGGCAACTCTTTCCGCCACCAGCCTCTCCTATAACTCGGTGACTGTGAACACGCCAAGCGGCTCGCAATCGGTGACTCTAACCAACACCGGCAACAAGCCTTTGTCGATCGGCAGCATCGCGGTTACCGGAACCAACGCGTCTGATTTCACATTCGCCAATAATTGCGGAACGAGTCTCGCCGCGGGCGCAACCTGCAGCATCCACGGACACTTCACACCGTCGATTCTTGCAGCAGAATCGGCATCAGTCACCATCACCGACAATGCACCCGGTTCTCCGCAGAGCATTGCGCTCAGCGGAACCGGCGTGGCGGCGCCGGATCAGGTAACTCTCTCGTCCACTAATCTGTTGCCCGGCTCTACGCCCACCAATCTAGTCTTCGGCTCCATCGATCAAGGTTCGTGGAGCGCATCGCAAACGGTCATCATGACCAACACGGGAACCACAACGCTGTCGATCACCAGCATCGCGGTCGGCGGTGTCAATATGTCTCAATTCGTCTTCGCCAACTCCTGCGGAGCGAGCCTGGCGCCCGGCGCGAATTGCTCCATCCACGGACACTTCCAACCAACAGCGACCGGTCCAATGAGCGCATCCATCACCATCGCTGACAGCGACACAACCTCGCCGCAGACCATAGCGCTGAGCGGAACCGGTGTAACTCCAGCGATAACTCTCTCGACTGGCAGCTTATCTTACCCACCTACAACCGTGGGTACGTCAAGCGGTTCGCAGTCGGTGACGATGACCAACGTTGGCGGTTCCACGTTGACCATCACAAGCATCGTTGTTACCGGAACCGATGCATCGTCCTTCGTATTCGCCAACAACTGTGGATCAAGCCTGGCGATAGGAGCAAGCTGCACCATCCACGGCCACTTCGCACCCACAGCTCAGGGCCCAATGAACGCAGCCGTAACCATCATCTCCAGCTCCCCTGGGTCACCGGAAAGCATCACGCTCAGCGGAACCGGCCAATAGCCTCGATCGACTTTTCGCTCAGGTCGGCATCGGAGCGGCGACAGACACCCGTCTGTCGCCGCTCCAGGCGCCGTGTATTCTCGCGGCCGATGGGGCGCCCGGATTTGTTGGTTTACCTGAAACGATGTTTGCCGCAGATCTGGCTTAGTCCGGCGGGGGGTAGAAGGGGAGCTTGTCGTTTTTCTCGTTGGCGCGGCGGATGGTTACGTCGTCAATCAGCAGGGCGGGAGCGAGAACCGTCTCGGGAACATCTCCGTAGAAATTGGCGACGAAAAGGTCTTTGCCGGCGGCCTCGACACTGGACCGGAGCGCGCGCTGGTCGAGCTCGTCCAACTCCGCGCCGCGCACCAGTTCGCGCTTGCCGTCGGTGCTGACGCGATAGAGCAGCCGGGGCGTTCCGCCGCCCAGGGTCTGCACATAATAGACGCTCTTCAACTCACGATCTTTGGCCAGGTCGAGGAGCTTCTTGTTCAGCTCGTCGTCAGAAAGGCCCTGAGTGGCAGAGACCTTGAGTACGCCGATGGCCGGGCGCGGCGGCCCGGTGATGCCGGCGCGGCCGTGGCCATTCGATTGGGGAAAGTCTTTGACCGGCTCGCGGCCGATAAGGTAGCTGTCGAGCTTTCCGTCGTTGATGAGCTTGACGGCCTGTGCGGGCACGCCTTCGTCATCGACATCGTAGGCGCCGAGCAGGCCTTTGCCGGCATAGGTTTTCAGGGTTGGGTCATCGACAACGTCAAGAAAATCGGGAAGGACGCGGGCGTGGAAGCTGGAGGCGAATGGGCCGTTGGTGCGGGCTTCCGTGCCCAGCTTGGGGCGGGTGGCGGTAACGCCGGCGGCGACCAGGTTGCGCATGGTGTCCGCGCCGGCGTCAGAGCTGAGCAGGACCGGCCCGTGATACTCCTCTTCCACAAGCGGCGCATTGCGCAGGTCGGTGAGTGAGGCGATAAGCTCCACCGCGTGCTTGCTGAAGACGTCGGCGTTGTCGAGGTCTTTGAGGGAACTTCCGGTGGAGGAGTAGGAGCGGTCGAGGCGCATGCCGTCGGCAGCCTGGGTGCCTACGCCGATGGCTTCCTGGAACTCTTCCGCGGACTTGCGGACGATGGAGCCTTCGCTATTGACCAGCCAGACGGTGGTGACGCGCGCGTTAAAGCTGGCGCTGGAGTACTCGACGTCGTGCTGGGTGGCTTTGACGGAGGAGTCGGTGCTGTAGAGGCCGCTGGCTGCGGCTACGCGAGCGACCCACGCGGCCTGGTCCAAGGTGAGGCTGGCGGGTGCGGCCAGGGAGATGAGCGGCTTCTCGGTGCTGAAGTCGTCTGCCGCGGGTGGGGTTTGGATCTGCTTCAGCTCCGCCTGCTTTTGCGCATAGGCGGCGAGGGCGGCTTTGTAGGCCTGGTCGGTGGCGGTCCAAAGGGCGGAGCGGATAGCGACGGGATCGTTGTCCATGCCGACCAGTTGCAGCGCGCCGTCGCCGCGTCCGCCGGAGCTGTCGGTTTTCAAGTCGCCTACGCGCACGGTGATGCGCGCGATGCGCTGGTGGGCGCGCGTTTCGCCTTCGGTGGCGCCAAACTCGGCCTTGGTCTGGTAGTCGTCCACGTCTTCAATGCGGTATTGGATGAAGAAGGGTTTGGCAAAGCCGGTGAGCTGAAGCTGGCTCATGCTGCGGTCGAGCTCAGTGAGCATGGCTTTGAAGATGGGGTCTTTTTCGGCGTCGGCGCGGGTTTGCTGGGCGGGGGCGCTCAAGCCGATGACCAGCATTCCGGCTCCGGCTAGTATTGCGATTGGACAAATCGGGTTCATTACGCCTCCATGGTTCTGAGCAAATGACGTGTTTCCATGAATATAATCGATTGAGGTTGGTTGTTTCCCAGGCATTCAAATCCAGAGAAGGGGGGCGCCCGCCCGGAATTTTCTGGTTGACGAAACCACCAAATAGAGACGATACTAGTTATGTCAGCGTATGAGCGGAGCGGCGTAAGTCGTGGCGCTGACCCCACCAGCGATGGCCCCTCCCAGAGTGGAGGGATATCCAAGAGGACCGAGCAGATTCACCCAAAAGGCCCCCTATTTGTGGGGTTTTTTGGCGTTTAGACGTGAATGGCGCGCTTATTGAGCGTGTTGTGTAGGATGACATAAAAGTCGATAGCCATCCCTTTCGGTTTGCTGCGACCATAATCTTCTTCTCGTACATAGGCGCTTTCAACGTGGAGAAAAATGCGGCCTCGCCCTGGTTTCCATACTCGAAAGAACACTTCGTACTCCATCTTGCTTCCATCGCCGGCAACCAATTCGATGGTAAAGAAATTGCCGTATCCGCTTTGATAGCACTTGTTGGTTGGCAGCTTCGCGATAATACCAGGGAGCAGTTTGGAAAGTTCCCACCGGCCGGCGTCGAATATGCGGTGGTCGCCCTCGTGGTCGAAACGTAGTGTCAAATCGTATGCGCTTCCGTCTCTCGGAAGGCCGCGTGTGAAGCAATGATGACTAAAAGTGATGTTGACGCTGAACTTTTCGGCGAGTCGCTTGCCTCTCGCAGGCCGCTCGAACGAGGTGGTATAGGGACGAAGGTGCTTGAGGTCATAGACTTGCCCGGCGTGTTTGAACTCGTTCCGATCCACATGCTCCAGACGGTAGCTGCGATGGACGACCATCCCCGGCTCGATGTCACGGATTTCGTTGAGGGGCAGGCCGTGGGTGGGACAGGCGGTGAGAGTGTCGGGATAACCTGTCGAACACTGAGGGCAGTGTTTCATGAGCGGCCTTGCGGGGGGATTCGGCGTCGCGGCTATTGTTCCACTTGAGGGCGGGTTGTGCAATAAGTTCGTGGAATCCCACCCTGGCCGCAAAAAAAGAACGCGGCTTCCAAATGCGCCCTCCGAGCCTCGTCGGTGTACACTGCCTCCGGCTCGCTCAGAGGAACCGGGGCTGATATTTCTACGCCCACCTGGTCGAAGGCGCGTTCAGGGCGAACCTTCGGAATGCTTCCATTGTCGCCACCATCTGTCATCTGCAACCTGTCATCTGTTTCTACTGCGGCATCGGCAGAATCGGCGGCCGCGCCGTACCTTGCGCCTGCTTCTGGGTTTCGATTTCGCTCACCAGCATGGCGGGAGCTACAGCGCTCACAGGGACTGTCCCCGACTCCGCGCCGCACTCGCCGTTGAAGACTTCGTACTTGTCGCCGGTTTCAAGAATGCGCTTGAGCGCGGCCTGCGGAGTGCCCACAATGCTTACGCCGCGTACCAGTTCGTCGGGGCGGCGATCCACATACACGCGGTAGACGACCAGTGGAATGACCTGGAAAGCTTGCGGAGAACTGCGCGTGGTGACGGCGAACCCGGAGGAAATATCTTCAAAGTAGAGGCCGTAGGGCTTGCCCTGCTTTTTGGCTTCGGCCATAAGTTGCTTGCGGAGTTCGGTCTCCGATTCCATGTTGGTGGAGGTGACGATAAGGTTGCCCTGGCGGCCGGTGGGCATGCGGCCGGTCTGGGCGCGGCCGTGCCCGTTGGAGTCGGAAAAGTTGGCGATGGGCAACCGCGACATGAGGAAGGTTTTGAGGATGCCGTCGTCAATGAGGTTGACCTTGCGCGCTTTTTCTCCCTCGTCGTCGTAGAGGTAGCTCCCGCTGAGCCAGGTGTCGCCAAACGTAGTGCGCGTCGGGTCGTCGGCCACGGAAAGGAAAGTGGGCAGCACGTCTTTGCCGATGTCCTTGGTGAAGGTCTGTCCCTCTTCGTCGCCGCGCTGGCGCTGGCCTTCCAGCCGATGGCCCAGCACTTCATGGAAGAAGACTGCGGCGGCGCGTCCGCTGAGGATTGCCGGTCCGTCGAAGGGCTCGGTGACGGGGGCTTTGCGCAGCAGCTCGAGACTCTTGCCGAGTTCGCGGATTGAGGCTTCCATCGCCGCCTGGTTGGGCAGGCCGTCGGTTGTCTCAGCTTCAAAGGTCTGGTCGCGGAACATGTCCATGCCGTCGTCAGCTCGGGTGACGGCGAAGACCACGAGACGCGCGGCCAGGTGCGGCGTAACTACCTGCGAGCCTTCAGACGAGGCGAAGTAGTCGGTCTCGTTCTGCACGGTCAGCACTACGGCGTTCTGGTAGACATCGGGAAACTCGCGGAAGATTTTGGACAGGGCAGCGACCCGCTGCTCCCAGGCCGACTGGTCGACCACAACGAGCGGGGCCGCCTTGCCAATGTAGGTCTGCGGTTGCTCCTCGCTGAAGTCAGGCGACGAATCTTCTTCCTTGGCGCGAACTTCGGCTTCAGTCTTGACGCGAAGAAAGCTGTCCACCGCGTTGCCGTAGCCAGTGTTGGTTGCCATCCAGAGGGTCCGCTCAAGCGCGGCGCGGTCGTCGGTCAGGGGGAGTTCCACACTGTTCACGGCAGAGGCGCGATGGGTGCCGTGGGTGTTGTCAAGCTTGGGACTGCCGAGGCGAACCTGGATGTCGGCTACGCGGACATGGCTGGAGGTGCTGTTCACCACCGCGCCGTATTGGGCCTGAATGGCGGCATAACTGGCGTCGCTGACGGCGTAGCTGAGAAAGTAGGGCGGGAGCAGCTTGTCAGATGCCTGGGCGCCGGCGGCCTGCTTTCCCAGCGAAGTAAAGGCTCGATGCAACTCCGTGGTCATGGCGTCAAGCAGCACCGGGGCGGGCTGTTGTTGTGCGTGTGCGGCGGGCGACCCCAGGGCAATGGCGCTCAAGGTGAGTGCAGTGCAAAGACCGCAGCAGAGTGAAAGGCGAGAGACGGGCGGGGCCGAGGCCGGGGCAGCGAAAGACAGTTTTGTCATAGGTTGGAAAACTCGGTTAGAGTTACGTTCACACTCGATTCTCTCAGAGTTGGCTACCGCCAAGGGGTGCCGGATGACATTTCGACCAGGATTGATCGCGCCAGGATTGATCGCGCCAGGATTGAATGCATCACGATGGAATGCATCGCGATTGCTCACCTCATTGTTTCTTGCTGCATTGCTGTGCGGGGTTCTGGCGCGGCCTATCGAGGCCCGAGCGACGCCCACACCGGTTTCCCCCTCCCCCACAACTGCGCAAACCGCTCCGGCCCCGCCGGCACAGGCTTATACGCTGCCGCCAGACAAGCTGGCCAAGGCGATTGCGCTTGACCGGCTGCGCAATACGCTTGAAATCGTCTCCGGGGTGTGGGGCGTTGTATTCCTCTGGCTGCTGCTGGCCATGCGTGGCGCGGCGCGGATGGAGGGCTTTGTCCAGCGCGTTTCTCAGAAGCGCTGGCAGCAGGGGTTGCAGTTTTTTGCGCTGCTGCTGATTGCCATGACGCTGGCCAGTTTGCCTATCGACGCCTATGGTCACCAGGCAAGCGTGGCCAACGGCATCAGCGTGCAGGGGTGGGCCAGCTGGTTTTGGGACCAGACCAAGAGCCTTGCACTCACCGTGGGCATTGGCTCGCCAATCTTGCTCCTTTTCAACTGGATCGTCCGCCGCTGGCCGCGCCGCTACTGGTTTGCCGCCTGGCTCGTAGCGTTGCCGCTTATCGTGCTGAGCGTCTTCGTTTCGCCGCTGTTTGAGCCGATCTTCAACCACTACGAGCCGCTCAGCAAGAGTCATGCCGGGCTGGTGGAAAAGCTGGAAACCGTCGTTACCCGAACAGGCACAAACATCCCACCGGACCGCATGTTCTTGATGAAGGCCAGTGAAAAGACCAACGGGCTGAACGCCTATGTGAACGGGATCGGATCGACCAAGCGGATTGTGGTTTGGGATACCACGGCGGGCCGGATTCCGGACGACGAGGTGATGTTCATCTTCGGTCACGAGAGCGGGCACTACGTGCTCAACCATATTCCCAAGATGCTGGGCGGGATGGCCGCGGGCCTGTTTTTCATCTTCTGGGCATGCGCCGGTTTCTCCGCATGGCTGGCTCAGAGGTTTGGCGCGCGGTGGGGGTTGGAGACGAACGACGGGGTAGCGCCGCTGGCGTCGCGGACCGGATTCGTGGTGCTGATTTTTGCGATTACACTGGCCGGTTTCCTGCTGGAGCCGGTGGACAACGCGATCAGCCGGCACTTTGAGCATCAGGCGGATGTGTATGGGCAGGAGGCGATTCACGGGCTGGTTGCCGACCCGCAGAAGACGGCTGTGGCCAGCTTCCAGGCTTTGGGCGAGGCGTGGCTTGAAGATCCCAATCCGAATCCAGTCATCGAGTTCTGGCTCTACAACCACCCCAGCGTGAAAAACCGGGCCAACTTTGCGGCGCAGTACAATCCGTGGACGGACGGGGGGAAGGGTGAGTTTTTCGCGCGGTAGGAGCCTGGTGAAAAATGATGGGTCGCCAGACAGGCGGCATTCGCGGAGACTTTCGGCTTTTGGTGTTTGATTTCCGTTACAAAATCAGGATCCGCAACACCACCAAGATTGACCGTGTCCCACATCGCCAAATCACTTCTTTCGGCGATGGCCTACAATTCCATAAACCAGAAAACAAACTCCCCTCTCAATGGAGAAAACGATGTCAGTGAAATTGCCAGCAAAGTTCCTTCGCTTCGTGCCTGCGACTTTATTTGCCGCCGCCTTGGTTCTGCTTGTCTCCGCGCTGATTGTTCCCGCATCCGCCGCCGACAAAACCAAAACTCCGCCGCCCGCAGCCACCGATCCGTACGCCGAAGTTCAGCCGGCCACCGAAACGCTCGACATGGCGATGTACCAGAAGATCCGCGATGAGGGGCTCAACCACTCCCACGTGATGGAGTTTGCCACCGCTCTGATGGACGGCATTGGTCCGCGGTTGACGGGCTCGCCGAACCTGGCAAAAGCCAACGCATGGACACGGGATACGCTGACCAGGATCGGCCTGGAGAACGCTCGTCTTGAAGACTGGGGCGAGTTCGGCATGGGCTGGCAGCAGATGAACACATGGGCGCGCATGACCACGCCAGACACGGCGATTCTGATTGTGCAGGCTACGCCGTGGTCGCCCGCCACGCCTGGACCGGTCACCGGCGACGTGGTCTACGTGAGCATACAAACGGAGAAGGACTTTGACCAGTACAAGGGCAGGCTGGCGGGCAAGGTGGTGCTGTTTGGGGCCATGCGCGAAGTTCCGCCGGTAGACAAGCCGCTGTTTGAGCGCAATACCGACAAGGATCTGGAAGACATTGAGGAGTTCCCGGTGAGCGCAGGGGGTGGCGGAGGGCTGACTCCGGAGATGCAGGCCCGCATGCAGGAGCGCATGACGCGGATGCGCATGATTGACAACATCGCGAAGTTTTTCGCCGATGAAAAGGTGGCCGCGGTGATTGAACCGAGCCGCGACGCGAAGAATGGCGGCGGGTCTGGCGGGACAATTTTTGACGATAATGGAGCGACTCTTGGCCGCACACCTTATCTCGCTGACAAGGCGGTAAAAATCCCTGTCGTGGTTGCCGCAATTGAGAGCTACGGGCGTCTTTTCCGGCTCACGCAAAATCATGCGCCGGTCAGCGTTGAAATCAACGTCGACACCAAGGTCACCGGCGAGCATGAGCACGGGTATGACACGGTGGCCGAGATTCCGGGCACCGACCCTAAATTGAAGGACCAGGTGGTGATGGTCGGCGGGCACCTGGATAGCTGGATTGCTGGAACCGGGGCTACGGACAATGGCGCGGGGACAATCGTGGCCATGGAGGCTGTGCGCATCCTGAAGGCGCTTGACGTCAAACCTCGGCGCACGATTCGCGTGGCGCTTTGGACTGGCGAAGAGGAGGGCCTGTTCGGTTCGCGTGGCTACTGCCGGATTCATTACGGCTCGGCCAGGCTTTCGACGACACCGGACCAGATGCAACTACCCGAGTACATGCGCCGGGCCGACGGGCCGCTGGAGTTGAAGCCCGAGCAGAAACTTATCTCCGCCTACTTTAATGTGGACAACGGCACCGGCAAGATTCGCGGTATCTATACGCAGGGAAACTCGACCATCGCGCCTATCTTCGCACAGTGGATTGCGCCGCTGAAGGACCTGGGAGTCACAACCATTACCAATCGCAATACCGGCGGTACGGACCATCTGAGCTTCGACGCCGTGGGCATTCCGGGCTTCCAGTTCATCCAGGACGACCTCGACTACGAAACCCGTACGCACCATTCGAACCAGGACGTGGTCGAGCGCCTGCAGCCCGCCGACTTGAAGCAGATAGCGACGGTTGAGGCGATTTTTCTTTACAACGCAGCGCAGCGCGACCAGATGATGCCTCGCAAGCCCCTGCCGGAGCCCGACCAGGAGCAGAAAAAGCGCGCTCCGATTGAGGGAATCTTCCCGGGAGTGGCGGCAGCCCCGGAACCGGCAAAGCAGTAGGAGTCGGGACCACTTCCACCCTTGCGCAGGGCTTGTTTTTGCCTTAAGGTGGAAGCCCTGACAGCGGTGGGACGCGATGCTTCCGCCTTCCGTCCCGATTCTTGCAGTTGGCAGCTGACACGGCTCGCCTGGCCGACATGGGAGGAATTCATGGCAAGAGAGGTTATTCGAACCCCGAACGCCCCTTCTCCTCCACCGACATAGAGTCAGGCGGTGCGTGCAGCGGGCCTTGTATTTGTCTCTGGCACAGGCCCGCACGATCCGGCAACCGGCAAGATTGTCGGGGAAACTATCCAGGAGCAGACCCGGCAGTGCTTGAGGAATGTCTCAGCGGTTCTCGAAGCTGCGGGCAGTTCCATCGGTCGGGTGGTGAGTGCAACTGTCATCCTTCTCGAGGAAACAGACTTTGCGGGAATGAATGAGGAGTGGATTCGGTGGTTTCCGGCTGACCCGCCCGCGCGCCATGGCGCCAAGTTGCCAGTTCGAATCCCAGGCATGAAGGTATCCATCGCGGCGATTGCCGAGGCATGAGCCTTTCATTCAGGGCAAACGCATTTGAAAATCGATCGAACCACTGAATGTGCCTTCAGGCAGGCCTGCAACCCGATCCCCCATACCCCATCAAAAAAAAGCAAGCCCCTCCCCCAACTGACCTTGACTAACCTACCTAAATCCAACAGCTTCCGCCCATGCCATACTTGCAGGCAATTACCCCCTTTTGGCGCACAATCCTTGTAGAGGTGTTTCTCATGTCAAAATCGTCCGGCAAAACGCAACCCGCACCCTCGCCAATTCCATCGCCCCGCCTGTGCCCCTGTTTTCCGGCCTTCAACCCCCCAAAAACGCAGACCCCCACCCCCTCCCCCCCCAAATTCGTCAAAAAATCGAAGGTAGAATCCGCTTAACTGATTCCGATTCAATGAGTTACAAAAACTGCCTGTTTACCTGTTGGTAAACACAAACCCTCATTTTCAGGCAAAAAAACGCCAAA